>Ga0209700_106637_pt1 | contig 17597 bp, 11 predicted proteins | sample SiratroredBW_FD_187528 | JGI IMG/M metagenome (GOLD analysis project Ga0209700, IMG submission 187528) | Root nodule microbial communities of legume samples collected from California, USA - Siratro red BW (SPAdes) (version 2) | ecosystem: Host-associated > Plants > Roots > Nodule | place: USA...
GTAAATACTAAACTTCTACGGTTTCTACAATCCGTGAAAATCAGAAAAAATGAATACCAGATACTTCGACGAAGACGACGGTGGTTGTTTTTCAGCCACCCACAACCACCGACGGCCACCCAAAGTGTCTTCAACCCTCCACTCCAACACTGTAGGAACCTCCCACCACCACTGCGATACCTTCCACCAATGTTCAGAAATGCACCGCACCCCTTCCATGGAAAACCTTCTTTTATAGCAGTAGGGTTAAATTTGTAATTTCCTCATGTCTATTATTGGAATTTTGAAAATTATGGAGGTGCAGGAAGATGATATGGAGGTGCAGGAAGAAGCAGTCTGGTGTGGGTGGAGAATGCTTTCTGGAGCGACCCATAATTTTATTTCAACCTTGGTGCCGGATAAAACAGTTCAATTCAAATTAAATGATTGAGACTGGGATCTGCAAATGTGGTTTTGGGATTAGAATGGTTGGCTGGGGGTTAGGAGATATTAAGAAATAACCATAGAAAATATATGTTGGAAGGGAACAAATATTGTTAAAAGTAGATCTAGAATTTATTAAGGCAATCACTTCCATTCGAGTAATCCAAGGAGTTATGCAAAATCAAGTTTAAATATTTATTGTGCAATACATTTCTATGGACAAAACGAAGGTGTAGAGAATAAGTATACAAAAACGTAGAGAATTTACCTTCAAAAACTACCTATTAAGGGAGAAAACTAAACACTAAAATACTCCACGAACATACATGCCTTTTCAACGTGAAACTTGAATACCCCCATAATACCCAAATGCCTCTCATTTCCTTCACCTCTATTTCCAGAAAGAAAAAATGTGATAAATGTCGTTTAACCATTGCTAAAAAACTTAAACTTATATAAAAGAAAAAGAAACAGACAATGCTATCCTTCTAATTACCCTTTTTTCTTGTTTGTCACAGAATTGATCATTGGACTTGTTCGATTGCTCCTCTTTCAGTTTAGGGTGAGTTTGAGTGTAAAATGATTAAACGAACTTCTCCATAAAATCTCTCAAGAGAAAAAAAAATATATATTTTTTATTAAGTTAGATTCATTTAATTTGTAAAAATCTTCTCATAATTTCTTTAAAACACACTGAAAGCACACTTAAAAACATCTGATTTACAAACCCGAAAAAGAAAAAAAAATAGTGTAAGAACATGGTGAAAAATCCTAAAAACGATACATGAATAAAATGAACCATAATAATGCAAAATCACATCTATAAATACCTTTTGAATATCTAACTTACAATCATACAAAAGAAATCCTACTATTATCAAAATTATACTCACAAACGCTATGGCAACGCAAAAAAAAATCGATTGATCCAAAAACTACAAAAGGAATATGCTCTTCAGGTAGCTGTCATGTACACTTTGGCCTCCATACATGATATAGCATTCAGCAGCAGCAGCCACTAACAAACAGCTGACAACCCCAATTTTGACCAAAGACAAAGAATCTGACCTGTTCTTTTTGCCCTTGTCTGCTTTCAAACCTGCTTCAGAGTGGCTAGGAAAAGCTCGAGATGAGGCCTTCATGAAAGATGAGTACGAGTCGATTTCTTCTTTTGTTAACGCTGGTTTTAAAGAAGTCTTTGCAATCTGAAAATGGCGGTCAAAAACAACCGCAGCAGATATGTCTTCCCTAAGAGCTACAATTCCAGCTTCCTTGCATAATCCCTCCAGTTCAGCACCTGTAAACAGCTCTGTGTCTTCTGCTAGCCTTCTGAGGTCAACATCATGCCCTATTTTCATCTTCCGCGTATGAACACAAAGTATCTCGTATCGAGCCTCTAAATCAGGTGGTGGTACATACAGAACCTACCATTCCATAAGAATAGACCAGAGTCAGACAGAACATTTGATCAACTCCTTTCAACTTGCTGAAATCAGTGTCAATTGCTTGGAGTATATTTTGAACAATAATTTTATGAGTGATTTGTGAAATTCTTATACTACTGTACACGCACAATTATTGGTATATTTTAACATGTAGAATTCAAGTTACAAGCTGGAGCACAAGTATGGTAGAGAGAATTATTTTGTACCTGATCAAAACGCCCAGGACGCATAAGGGCAGCATCAATTGCATAGGGGCGATTAGTAGCTGCTAAAACAAGAATTCCCTGTAATAGAAAGTATGTGGTTAACAGGCATAAAGAAACTAATAAAATACAGTGTCAAATAGAAGTATAAGTGAATAGTAGTGTCAAACTAGTATTTTTTAATACTATTTACCATCACTTGAATCTAGTTTTATGATTATTTTTTCCTTTAGATAAAAGAAGAATTTCAGAAGTAGAGAAAAAGGACGGTTAAAATATCATTAAAACAAACAGCCAAAGAAGAAAAAGGCACACATACTTTTGCTTCTTCTAAGCCATCAATCTCAGTTAGCAGAGTGGATAAAAGTCTCTCTCCCACTGTAGCACTATTGCTTGAACTGTCACCCCTACAATTAGGGGAAAATTCAATATAATTTTATACACTAAAAAATATTAAAAAACAGGTTTCTGTTCCCATCTGGCAAATCACAGAAACATTTACATCAAGAAATTCAACATAAAACTTTAGATGCACATTTTTAAAAAGAAAATTGACCAAAAAGAGTTCAGTTCATGTGGTCTGATGAATCGCACTTTACAGGATGCTACATATTATAACTAATCATTGAGCCACTGCACTATAGTGTTCAGCATTGAAGGATTTGTGTAGACGTTTTCCTCAAAAAGAAAAAAAAACGGAAATCTGATCATGAAATGCTATCAGCATGGGTAACTTGAGAATGAAAATATAAGAGATTGTTTACGGGATGATTCATCACTCAGCTGATTCATCTACTTATGAGTCCTTACATCAGAGATACAAAGATGTGAAAAGACTACACCTAGGCGATAGATAGCTACCACAAGAATTTAGTTAAAATATTTGAAAACTGATAATTGGGGGCTAGCAAATTCTGGGAAAATTTCCTTGGACAACGACTTCTGTCAAATGAAATGGCTATCAATTTTTGTGTTTGGTACTCACATGGAATACAGGTTTGAAAGCAAAGTAAATAGTTCCCTGGTTACCACAGTACATTATCATTTGTTCATTTTCACAAAATTTCAGCTCTTAAAAGGAAGTTTTCTATCCACACAAGTTCACAAGTGAGTGACATCATCGTCCTACACTCAACGTTAGTATTAGATCGAACAACCACATTCTAATTTTTGTTTTTTCAAGAAATAATATTGTCTCCAATCAAAATACAATATCCAATAGTAAATACTTGTCTATAGGAGATCTTGCCCAATCAACATCACAATACTCAAACATCTGAATATTTCTCTTATCTTCATATAGCAATCTTTATCCTAGAGCCTTCTTAAGTTATACGAGGATGTAAATGACAACATTCTAGTGATCAGCATGAGGAACCTACATAAACTGACTAACCACTCCAACTACAAAAGACATGTTAGGTCTAAGAATAGTGAGATAAATAAGTTTCCCAACAAGTCTTCTATATCTTTTTGGGTCTAAGAAAGGTTCACCTTGCTGTGACATTAACTTGTAATTTGGATTCATAAGACTATCCATGTGCATACAATCAATCATACTTGTTTCTTTTAGGATATCAAGGCACATTTTCTTTGAGAACTTACAATACATTCCTTTGGTTGAGCTATTTCAATACCTATATAGTATTTAAGGCATCCAAGATCTTAGGTCTAAAAGTAATTGCATAAATGTTTCTATGTTGACAAATTTTAATGGCATCATTCTCAATAATGACTATGTCATCAAAATCCACAATTACACAAAATTACGTACACACATTTCTCATAAGAATTATGACAATGAAAAACTAAATTATTTGTTTCACTATGTTTCAGCCTAAAACTTTTATAATAGGCCAAAATTTGTTAAACGGAGCACGTGGAGATTGTTGAGACCATAGAGAAATTGATACAATTTACATACTAACTTAACCTCCACCTGAGCAACAATCCCAAAAGGTTGCTCATGTAGATTTCCTTCTCTAGATCACCATGAAAAGAGACATTCTTTATATCAAGTTGGAGAGGCCAATGGCGAATAACCATGACAAAGAATAGTTGGGCAATGGTAATTATAGCTACAATTGAAAAAGTATCACCGTATTAGAGAACGTTTATATGTGTGTATCCTTTCCCTACCAATCTCACTTTAAGTCCATCAATTGTACCATTTGACCCAACTTTAATAGAGTAAACCCACCTACACCCAATTGTCTTCTTTCTAGATGGAAAAGGAATTAGCTCACGTGTGTTATTCTAGTCAAGAGCATGCATTTCAACAATTAAGGTTTGTCACAATCTAGGATGATAAAGTGCTTCATATACACTTTGAGGACATAGATATGACAAAGGAGAAATATGAAGGAGGCAAGAGATGATAGCTTAGAAAATTGTAAATAGGATAATAGTGAGAAGTAGAATGAGTACTTTTTCAAAAAGCAATGGACTAGTCAAGATCTTCATTATCAGGAGTTGTGGTATGAGTAGATGGTGGTGAACAACTTGAAAAAGAACACTCACCATGTAACATAGAACTAGTCTCTTCTGTTCTATGGTGGTAAGTGATCAAAGGGAATGATGATGATAGTTTTGGTAGACTTAGTTCTCTCATGAAACACCAGATGGAAGACATTATGGAGGCTGCCTAATTGTCACAGTATAACTTTATATGCTTGTTTTCACAAAATTTCAACTCTTGAAGTTGTATAATCCACACAAGTTCACATGTAGCTAGGGCCATAGATCTATATTTAACTTCTACACTAAATCGGGCAACAACACTTTTCTTACTTTTTCAAAATATGAGGCTCCCTCCAAGGAATATACAGTATCATGTGGTAGATCTTCTATCAATGGGACAACCAGACCAATCAACATCACAATACCCTAAGACTTTAGTATTTCCTTGTTGACATACAACAATCGTTGTCCAGAGTTCCCTTTTACATATTTGAGAATGTGAATCACAACATTCCAGTAACCAATGTGACTGTGCTAGTAAATTGACTCAACTCCCACTGGAAAAGAAAGATTAGGTCTTGTTATAGTAAGATAAATGAGTTTTCCCACCAACCTTCTATATCTCTCATGGTTTGAGAAAAGTTCACCCTAGTCTCTCATTAACTTCTAATTTGAATCCATACAACTATCAATGGGCTTTCAATTTGTCAGGCATGCCGCATGTCCCCTCCAAACTATCAAGAGCATATTTTCTTTCTGAAATTATGACACCTTTTGATTATGCCACTTCAATACCAAAAAAATATTTTAGATAGCCTAGATCTTTGGTCTAAATGTGGCTGCATAAATGCCTTCTTAATTGAACAATTCTAGTGATTTCCTGTAATAGCAATATCATCAACATAGATGATAAGATAAGCACACTTTCTAGAAGTATGACAATAAAACACTAAATGACATGTTGTGCTCCGTTTCAATCCAAAAATCTGCATAATATGACTATATTTACCAAACCAAGCTTGGGGTGATTACTTCAAGCCATAGATGACCAATGTAATTTGCAAACCAAACCAGACTCCCCCTAAGCAACAAACTCAGGAGGTTGCTCCATGTAAATCTCCTCCTCCATGCCACTATGAACAAAGGCATTTTTAATGTCAAGCTAATGAAGAGGTCAAAGGCGAATCACAACCATAGCAAGGAAAGACAAACAATATTGATTTTGTCCACAGGAGAAAAAGTATCACAATAGTCGAGGCCATAAACCTAAGTGTATCCCTTAGCTACATGTGAGATCATATCATAATTGGTCTGGTGAAAGAGCCTACACTTTGAGTTGCATCAAAGAGACATTGAATGTCAAAAGCAAAAACATCTTGCACCCTTTTCCAAAAAGAAAAACATGTCTTAAACAATCTTAGAATTTCTAAGACACAATATTCAATTGATTGCCATAAAAAAGCACATGACTAGAAGTCCAATTTCTGTCACAAAGGTTTTCTTCATCCAAAAAAACAATGACATCCTTCTCCAAATGATCATGGTATCCTTGACCAAGGAACCATAACTCCACTTTCCAGTTGAGTTTTGTTTTATTGTGGTAATAGTAGGAGTAGCAAAAAATGTATAAGTCATTCCAAAGACAACGACAAATAGATTTGAGAGAAGGAAAAAACCTAGCCTTGAAGGAAAGAAACCCTAGTTGTGAACTTTTGCCAATGCAACAAGAGGACAAGGAAAAAAAACCCGCTAGAAGACACCAACAAGACGAATGACAGTAATGCAGTGTGATTTCGGCACCAGGAATTCGACGCATGGGAGACACGTGCTTAATGAGGAGTTGGCGAAGAGCAATGCATGGGGGCATGTCGAAGAGATTTTGAACAAACAACCGCCGTATATAGGTCGTGCTCCTCGAGACACACCTAACCCTGATTTCGCCAGAAAAAAGATAGTGGCATGCAGCAACAATGATTGCCAAAGATACTGTACAGAGGTTATCACGACTCTTGATACCAACTTGAATAAATGAGATGGAGAAAATACAATTTATACAACTTACATTGTTTTACCTTTTTATTGATGTATATATATGTGGTTAAAAAAAGAGACAACACACGTACTTGAAACCCTAACCCTAAAGTTGGATACATACAAAAGAAATAATAATAAAATAATTCAAAAGACACATAGAAAACAATTCATATCAATCTTTCATTAATTAAACCCAAGTACATTGTCAACATCTATCTTTCAATTCTTCTTGGTAAAGAAGATCAGACATGTTTCCCTAGTTGACATGACTCACTCTAGGACTTGAAGTTTGCTAAGCTTAGAATCATTGTCCTTCGCCAATTAGTTAACCCATGCCACACACTTGTACAACATAAGAATAAGAATAAGAATTGGCATCAAAGGTTAGTGAACAACTTAATGGTTTGGTTAATTGAATAAGAGAAATTACGTTAAACGGACAAGTAGGGACAAAGAACAAAAATTAGGTTTAAAGTGGGAGAAAAGGAGACTTGACTAACTCCATGAGAAGCAACTTTGGACCCATTGGCTAAAGTAATCAAATAAGGAACTTTAAGAGAGGAAATTGAATTGAAGAGAACATGAAAGTATGACCAAAAAAATCGTCAAAAGCACTTGGATCAAATATCCATGGACTTCAACTTTCCACAATTTAAACTAGGTGGAAGGTTGTGATGGGATGTCGGATTTTAACTTCATTCATGTTATACTTCATCAGAAAGCTTTGGTTCAACCATTTCAAGGAGACATCGGTTGTCTTGTCAAGAAAGCCATATAAGGAGAAGCAATTTTTTCCATTACACTTTCCTGAAGTAATTGTGGAAGTCCCAAAAATAAGAGGTGGCAGAACCTAAAGACATTTCGAAGCCAAAGGTAAATAAGAGGGCCTGAGAGGTATTTTCAGGGCTACACTTCAAATAGTGGTGGGAAACTAGAAACATGGACAAGGGATGTTGATATGAAGTAGGCACGAATCATGATGTCACTCCAATGACCAAAGGCCAATGCATGGCTTTCATGTGCTTGGTTGGAGTGTGAAAAGAGGTGGTGTGCGGAAGCAACTTAGCCTTTGCAACTTCTTGGGTTCTCTGTTGCTTGGCGAGATGCGTTAGATTTGGTACTTGGGAAACGATGGTGATCACTGGCCGAAAAATGGCGACAATGACGGTGGACAATGGGTTCTTAGTTGCTCAACAAAACAAAACAAACGAAACCCAGTGCTCGTACAATAAAAAATAACAGTGATCAGCAGTGGCGGCCAACGGCAGGCAGTGATTTTCTCATCGGACAATGACAGACAAAGGTTTGACCAAATCTCTTTGATACCAACTTGAGAATGAAAATAAGAATGCTTCATAAATGATTCATCTCTCTGCAAATTCATGTATTATATGAGTCCTTACACCAAAGATACACAAAGATATGAAAAGACTACACCTAGGTAATAGATAGGTACACAAAAACAACCTTTAACTTTCCCATAAATAGACAAAAAAAAAACTTTAGCTTTCCCATAAATAGACAAAAAAAAAAACTTTAGCTTTCCAATAAATAGACAAAAGTTAACCTATTCTAACAAGTTGAACTATTCTAACACTAACAGGTAAAATGCTCATAACAAAAAACCAATGATGTTTCATATTTTTTCCATAATATATTTCAAATAAAGAAATTTTACTAACCGTTTGGCAGCTACCACATCAGCCTCGTCAAAGAATATTATACTGGGTGCTGCAAGGCGTGCTCTCTGAAATGTTTTGCGCAGTAAAGCTTCCCCCTCTCCAACATACATCGAATACAATTCTGCACCACTAATTCATCATTCATTACTTGTAATTTTTTTCATTATTTGAAAATCAGTTTCTTATAGGAACAGAATTGCCAAAAAATAAATGTGAAGAAAAAAAATATATCATCACAGAAATCAGAATGTTATTGTTAAACTATAGGAAAGAGAGACATTAAGCTGGAACCATACGAAACACCCTGTTGTTTTATTTATAGAGAAAAAGGAATAAATGCAACAAATAGACGATATTTTATAACCTTTAATAATAAAGATATGACACAGGAAAAAGTAAAACATTTTCTAATAATACATATATAATCTAGATATAGATATTCTTGATTATATAAGAGGTGCTCTTCATTTCTATAATTATAAGAGTTACAGAACTATAGAACTAGAAATCTAGAATATTTCAAGGCACAGCATCACTAACACAGAAAATAACACAAGTGCTACTAATCAGTAGAATGGTTGGGAGATGATAGAGGAGAAGGTGTTAACAGTGGTTTAAACTTTCCAAATAGCTGCCCATAATCTAATAACATTAGTTTACCCATTTATTAAAGACAATTTTGAATTCCAAACTAACTTTGTTCATTTCTTTGGCATGTATTATCCTACAACTCTTTTCATTTTACTTCCTTTTATGAAAACCATGCATCCTAGAATGATTTGGATACCACTTGAAAAAGATGAATTTATATTCAGAGGGAGATCAAAATAATGAGAAGGCTTTCAAGGGACTTGAAAATAAAATAGTGGGTCCTAGCACAGGGGAGTGTCTTCCTCTCTAGAATGACAATCAGTTCCCTAAAAGAAGGAAAGGATCCATAAACTAGTGTGTAATAATGCCAAAACTCATTTTCTCCCAGACTACAATATAAAACTTCAAAACATTATAATTATTAATACCTCAAGGAAAAGAAAGATGCTTGGGCAGCATGGGCAGCCGCTTTGGCAAGGGTAGTTTTGGAACATCCTGGAGGCCCATGGAGAAGAATTCCACGTACAGGGGATATTCCTAATCTTGAAAATGCAGCAGAATGCTTAATAGGCCATTCGACAGCTTGCTGGAGTTTCTTCTGTTCATGGACAACAGGTATCAATGAAGATTCTCACAGTCAAATTCAAATCAAATGCAAATTTTAACAAACCTTTAATTCTTTTAATCCACCAATGTCTTCCCAAGTCACTTTGGGAATTTCCACAGTAACACCTCTTGTTATACTTGGACCAACAACACACCTTGCATTCTTCCAATCTTCCATTGTTAGACTGAAATCACTACCATCTTTTGCATTCGAGGATCTTTTAATTGCAAACATGGTAGCTTCACGACACAAGGCCTCCAAATCAGCTCCAACATAACCATTGCAAGATGCAGCAACTGACTTCAAGTCAATGCTGGGATCCAAGGGAATTGTCTTTGTATACAACTGTAATAAGTTCATATGAAAATCACATAAATCCATGTTATCACACTTCAGTAATCAAGAATTCTATGAAATAAGCAAAAAAAAGAAAAGATTTTAACATTGAACTTTCTTCCTAACCAACTGCTTTGAGAAATTACACTAACAAATTTGAGTGGAGAGCCATGAAAGTGAAATTTGTTGAGTGGGAGCCATGAATGCTTTCATATATGCAACCCATGCCCCTCGCGAAGTGTGGACAATGCACAATCCCACTTTAACCAGGAATAAAACTTTATTTAATTATATGTAGCGTTGATCCTGAAAATAGAGATATAGTAAATTACAAGTAAATTATTTGTGTACAAGGTTTGAAATCCCTGAAATAAAGGGATTCAGTTTAGGAGTCTGTCGAGGAAGTTATTTCTGATTATTAGGAGATTGTTTCTGATATTTAGTGGTGAATTGTTTCTGTTGGAGATCCTAACATTAAACTAGGAAGCACCGATACTGCTGTAAAATAACATGCTGTATCCAACACTTCTTGGCATGGCAAGGATGGCAAGGTAGTCAAATAGCCTTTGAAGATCATGACTTGTGCAGGAGTGACATATCTTGTGGCTTGCTTTTAGGTTATTTCTTGTGTAGGGTCCCATGACCTAGTTTTGTAACCCATAGCTTAGGTCCAATGTCTTGTGTTGGGTCCCATGACCTAGTTTTGTAACCCATAGCTTAGGTCCAATTTGTTATTCCTTCATAGCCTAATTACTCCCAAGTAATCACTGCATACCCCCTTTGCCTAAAAATTGTCATGAATGCCATTATTCCTTGGCCAAAAAATGTTGCAACACGACTGTAGCCCTCCCTTGGCCAAAAAATGTTGCAAATACTGCTCTCGCTTTCACTATTTAATATCACCTCCAAGCAAAGAACCGAGCAATCACTCAACCATCCTCGAAACAAAAAGCACCCGGGCGGACATGCTAGAAAACTGGTCCCAACACAGCCAAGCACTCTATTTAAAGGCACCAAAGGGTGAGAGCCACAAAATGAAGCCACATCTGGACCGTTAGATAGAATCCATCCAATAGTTACAACCAAGCGTTGCTTAACATCCCTAATATCATAATTTATTGTGCACACCTCCAAAGATACTCAAGGAACATTCTAGACTCTTTGTAGTTTCTTACTTACTCGAGCCTAGAGGGTAAATATAGTTTAGGGACCCAATATACCCATTATTATCCCAACAAAGAACTAAGATTTTCTTCCAAAAAGCATACAGGAGTTTGCTATCGTCATTAATCAGGCAAAGAAATATAAGGATTCGGTAACATCTTGGAAAAGGCATGACTTTTCTTAGACTTATCGTATTAAAGTTGAACCTGGAGGGCCAGCGTACCGAACGACCCTATAAGCCAAGACTATTTAGGCTAGTGCATCAGATTAACTCAAATCGAGAAGTAACAGGCAAGACCGAGAAGTATGGGGAAAGGTTGACATTGTCTCAACATAATCATATATGACGATTACGCAACTAATCCAACAACAATGAGCATCTAAAACTAATCACCATGTCTAAACAAAAGCTAAATCAGGACTAAGGATAACTTGGCTCTTCCCCACAGCCCATACAGGTAAAATCTCATTTAGCATAAATAAACAACTACCCCAAGGTATTTACTAATGACATTGCTCATTTATTAATACATTAAATACGACCTCTAAACACTGAGTTGAGCGCCGAAGTATCTTCGCAGCACACCACCCTCCAAAACCGAGACCTTCAAGACTAAGAAACGCAAGATTGAGACATGTCAAAGTGAACAAAAGACCTTCAGGCACCACAAGGCTAATTAGAAGAGACATTGTGGTTTTACAGAGGTCATCACAGCCTTGAAATTACATAGAATATCATATGAAGGACAAGACAAGCAACTTCAAATGCCTTTCCATGCTACAGACTATTTCTTGAACCCTCATATACATTATCATCTTGGATTTAAAAGCATATGTGGGAGTGAATCAAGCTCTAGTGTAATGTCTAACAAGAATGGTGAAGGATGATGATGAACAAACTTTGATTGATGTTCAAATTAACAATTTCAAAAAACAAAATATTTTGGTTGTCCATTGACAACTAGATCAATTAATCTGAAGATTTCGAATGACTGGTGGAAGACCTATGGTGATGAGCATACATAACTCCAAAAATCTATCATTCATATATTTAGCTTTACATTTTTTTGTTCTAGATGTGAGCAGAATCAGAGTTTCTTTGAGATGGTAAGTTAATATTAATTATCTCTAGAATAGAATTGCTAGTCTATTATTTGCTTACTGTATTTGTCTTTGCATTGTTTGAGTTCGCACAAAGTGAAGGAATAGACTAAAGCAAAGTACAACAAATGATGTTTTTATTATGGCTAAAATTAGCTAAGAAAACCAATTCAAATTAATATGATGAGTGAATTATGGAAGATGAGAGTGACAATAATAAAGCTCAGAGTTTGGATGTAGGCAACTTGGATCTAGATGAAAAATAGGTTCCTATCAAGTTGAGGAGGATGAAACTATACCTCTATGATTTAGACATTACTAATTTGAATGATAAAGGAGATGGAATTGGAAATGGAGTTGAAGGTCTACCGGAGATTATGAATTTAACTTGCAATATCATTTGGTTTAGATGGATTATTGTTTTGCAACTGAGATAGAATCTTATGTGGCAACAGGTTGGAGCTATTGGTTCATTGATTTGTAACTAGGAAGGAGATATTGATCCGTGACTAGGATGGGGTTTTTACTATATCATTACATTATATCTATTGGCTTACTATCTTATATGTTTACAATTGTTGAATATTCCACATCGGCTGCAATATGGCTAAATTATAGTAAATAAGTAGATCCAAACCTCACCTTACAAACCGATTTTGTAAGATTGAGTTAGGCTTAAATTTTACTTTTTTAAGATGGTATCAAAGTCATTTAGAGTCTATCATAGTCATATTTCTTGGGCCTACTGTGTCCCCTATTATTTGGTCCCCCCGATCCCACATTTGAGATGTCCAATCCTTAACATGAGGGAACAGTTAGATATCCTACATAAAATAGACATATGATCAATGCGTGCAAACTTCATCTTACAAACCGGTTTTGTAAGATTAAGTTAGGATTAAATTTCACTTTTCTAAAAATTATATTGTTTTTTGTTCACCATTTTAAATGGAAGTTTAATTACAACTTTCAAGTGAGATATAATGATCTGTTACTTTAAATGCGCATATATATGATTATGTGTGCATATATATGAATTTCATAAATTTTGTAGGATCTTACAATCTGGTACAACCTTTTGACTTACAATCCTACTACCCTTTTCGATTTTGATTGAGATCTTGATTTAGATTACCTTGCTTTCTAAACATGACACTTGTCGAACATGCCTCCGACATGTGTCCAACACTCCTCAACCATGTCACAATTAAAAATCATTTTTTCAGCTCAGCCACCTCTTCAACACATTTTAACCTATTCTTGGTTAAACACTTCCTAGACACTATTATAATAAAAAAGAATTTAAAAAAAAAATAACTTATAAATAATGCATAACATTTTTTAGGTTTGTTTCCACAAGACTTTAGTGCTTTTAACTATTAAGATACATGTTACTCATTTGGAATTCTATTGTGAAGGATGTTATTACACAAAAATGTAACAAATTAGTTTGAATATTATATAGATCTTAATTCTCAATTGAGATTTTTGTCGCATTGATTACATCTAAGACATTAGTCATGTTCTAGTGTCAAGGTTATGTCCAGTGTCATTGTCAAAGCTTCATCGGCTATATAAATTCTGGTGTAATATCATTTTGAAATGTCACCGAAAATCATTTTTCTCTCTTCAGATTGTGATTTTCCACATTACAGATTGAGAAAAAGGTAAGAACTCCAAAACACCTTGGAGTGGTATAATCTGAATAACCAAATCATCATAAAAGAGACAAATATTTTATATCACTAAAAGTTACCTTCAGAATCTGATAGCGGTCCTCTTCATTTGGGACAGTAACTTCGATTTCGGCATCAAAACGTCCAGACCTTCTTAGTGCAGGGTCAAGTGCATCCACTCTATATTCAGAAACCAGATACATGAAATTCATCATAGAGAAAGTACTCAAACACCAGATCAGGTGTAGGCAAATGACTTTAAGCAGTGTTAAGAAAGACCTGTATTATATTATTAAATCCATAGGTTTTAAGAAAACATGAAAAGCACAAGAGATAAATTTACAGGTTCCAGACATCATCAAAAAATAGAGGATCAAATGTATGAAAGAATATCACATATCAGCACATAGCTGTTAATAACCCATCAACATAAAGAAAACAACTTAAACCACCCACTGTTCTTATTATCCATCAGGAAAAGTACAACAACATCTACCGCTCACTGCTCATAAACAATAATATTCAATGGCATGCTATGAAAACTTTATAGTGATATCAGGTTTCTAAACATAGTTTACAGGTTTAAAAAGCTGAGCATGTGTGAAAATTGAATTTCATAAGGGAACCAAATTGCATTCATTCCCAATAATTTATATTTCTAAAGATTCATAAATAATCATTGAGAACGCAGCAGCTAACCTGTTAGTTGATGCAACCACAACTACACCTGGTGTAGAAAAGGTTGGTTTATTTGAGTCCATCAGAGTAAATAGTTGAGAGGCAAGTCGAACATCTTGCTCCCTTCTGCATGTAGACAATTTGAAATAATGCCATCAATGAGATTGCTACACGTATAAATAAATTCCTACTAAACTGTATTATTACCCTAATAAAACTCAAAATAATTGACTAGATCCAGGCCCACATGTTTCACTTTATAATATGAAGGAGCAAAATATTGTACAAATGCAACATAAGTTCAAGACAACTTCATACAACTGGTCCAGAAATAGCAGAATAATACATATTATTACTTAAATTTTGCAACTTGTATCAGTATGGCATGAATAAAAGTGAAAAGTTTCTAGGGAATTAGTAGAGCTCCTCGACACTCAATAAAACACAAACAGAGACAAAGTAAAGATGCCCGTTCTCTCCTACCCTGTCTCAATTTATTCTTCTCCAATCAAAACCTCATATAGAAGTCACATTTCTAAACAAACAAAAGAAACACATGACAACGTATAGAAAATCAAGTGCAAGGAAGTCATCTTGTGAGTTAAGCTAAGCAGCAACTGATATCATTATGATAACTTCCCTTCAAAAGAAATCAACAAATGAAACTCTTCATTATCATCACTTCATACACTTGACCTGGAACATCCAACACTAGGCCATTTAATGCGAATGACAACAAAGGAAACACCATTCTGAAAACTTTAAATAACCTTTTTAAGGATTGTAACCTTTTATCCATTAAATGATGTTAATATTTCACTACATGCATGACTATTTTTAATATGTGTGGGAAGAGGGGATCCACTTACTTTAGGAATAACTCTTATACACTTACTCTGCTTATTATCACATTATAAATATTAAATTTCATCAACCAACCGTTGAATTTTGTCTCATTACCTCAAAATGACAATGTACACCAAATGTTACATGAATTCAACCTTTATATGTATGTAATCTTAGAGTCAATATTTACCTCTTTTCATTACAATAAAGTTATTTTATAAAGCATCAAATAGATTAAAAATTTAATAAAATTTTGTAAATTTAAGCTACTTGATGAGAATATTCAATTTTACAGTTGGATTAATAAAATTTAATGTCTATTGTGAGAATATATTAAATGAAGTATCATAAGAATTACTCCCAGAGTAAGTGGATTTCCCCCCAAAATATATTGACAAAATAATAACCTAGTCAAAATATCAATGAAATGATATTAAAATAAAACATTTGACACAAGTTAACGTGAGGTAAAAAGATTATAACAAAGAATATAAATTATGCAAGATTAGAGAGTCTCTCATAGGAGATGTTTTAATTTACATTAGAGAATACCATCATCAAAATTATGTTCACACTTATTTAGCATATCATCAATTGTTTTCATACTTGGAATCTCGGCGAGCACACAGTGCGTCGATTTCATCTATAAAGATAACAGATGGCTTGCCCCAGGCTACATGAGATGATGCCTCTGAAAAAGCATCACGGAGAATTCTCTCACTTTCACCAGCATGTGCTCTGTGAACAGAGTGTGGACTGAAAAAGACATAAACAGACAAATAACAACAAGCAATTGATTCAACGTCAAAGAACTTCCAAACACTAGATTCATTAAACTATATTCAAAAGAAGAGTACCTGATAATTGTCAAATGTGCCCCACACTCCCGAACAACTGCTCGTACCAAACTTGTCTGAATAGAATTCACCACACAGGCAGAGATATAACTAACTTTACATTTCATAAACCAAGCAAAACGTAAGTTTGACTCATAACATGATTGCACCATATTACGACATCAAATCCAACCTTGTATTGTTTTGTCTATCTGTTTTTTGTTATTTTCATTTATTCCTGTTGACAAATCTTGCCTTTATCCCTTCAACAACAGTTCAGGATTACCAACAGATTGTCTATAATTGGTATCTATTAAACTCTAGGGAAGAGAGAAACATTGAACTGAAATCATGTGTTTCTGAAACAGCACGAGTACTTTATTTATATTAAGAAAAAGGAATCAATACAATAAAAAGAGAATATTTTATATCCTCTAATAACAAAGATATATTATACAGGAACAAAATAAAAGTGTTCCTAATCATACATATATAATCTACATATTCCTGAGTATAGAGCATCAACTCCTTATTTCTGTAACTACAACAGTATATAAGTGTCAATAACAAGAGGGCAATACCCATGTAATAATCAGACTGGTCTCAGTGGATTGTTATCAACCGCTCAGTATATGATGTACGATAAGTACCCAAGCCCAAGTAACCTAATGCAAAATGGAGCAGCAGATCTGGTAGCTACTATGCTTAGTGGCCTATCGCAGATTCTAACTACAAGGAATTATATATAATTAAATAAACAGAAAAGGCTACATTGGAAAATAAACAAAAAAAATTGCAATATATTCTATGTTCCATGTTAAGTTAAAAAGGGGATCATTTTTCAAAAGAAATCACCTTTCCAGTGCCTGGTGGACCATACAGCAGCAATCCTCTGGACCACTAGAAGGAAATGAAAAAAAAAAAACAAGGGACATAGATAAATTGACAGTTACAAAGAACAAGAGCCACTGATTAATAGAAGGAAAAACATAATGAACAAAGGGAAAATTTGAACCTTAAGGCCAAGCTTCTGTGCCTCTTGAGAGAATTGCAGAGGGAATATGATGAGTTCTCTAAGGGCCTGAAGAGCTTCAGTGTTGCCACCAATAGCTTCCTCGGCTCTCCAGTGATTGTTGTTGTCACTGCTGTTGCTGGTACAGCTTTCCATCTCTGCACAAATAACAGGCTGATGGGTGAGAGTGGACAAGTCAAATATTTGGCTTGGAGAATCAGGACTCAAACCAGTCCTTAACTGATTCATTGTGACCAGGATAAGTTAGGCCACATTTAAATAAATTTGTCAGTGCTATAAAACTCAATCCAGTCATCCATTTAATCAAGTTATTGGATTGTTGATTCAACCAGTGAGTCACAAGTTAAATGGGATATGATAAGCACTCGACAAGGACAAAATGTAACCTACGAGTAGTCTTTCCACTTCCAGTTTCACCAACAATGATCAAAACATCGTTCTTCCGAACCTCTTCAACCAGTCTTTTCTCAACTACAACAGAA
>Ga0209700_106642_pt1 | contig 17585 bp, 8 predicted proteins | sample SiratroredBW_FD_187528 | JGI IMG/M metagenome (GOLD analysis project Ga0209700, IMG submission 187528) | Root nodule microbial communities of legume samples collected from California, USA - Siratro red BW (SPAdes) (version 2) | ecosystem: Host-associated > Plants > Roots > Nodule | place: USA...
TTTTAAATTTAAAAGATTTCTATTGGAGAAAACGAAAATTCGATAAGAGTTATTTCTTTCATTTAAATTTGTATGTGGTATTTCCAAATTATTTTTTTTTTCAACGTCAATCTTTGAAATTAGAATATATGTGATTGAAAAGTTGCATTAAATGAAAAACATAACTATATCTATAAAATAAAAAAAAATATGTTTTTTAATTGAAGTTTCTGAATTTTTGAAATAAATTTTTAACATTTTTTAAAAAATTTTGAAAAATAAATTCTGATTATTTTGAAAAAACTATTCAAATTTCTATAAATATTTTAACATTAATTTCAATTCATTATTTATATCTTATAAAAACACTAACTTGTTTTAGATTATACTTTTAAATATAAAAGATAAATTTTAAAACATGAAGCGTATATTATATGAAGTAATAGTAACGTAACAATGTCCAACACTTTTATATGCAACACTTTTTAAATTAACTTTTTATTATTATTGCTTTTCAAAATATCCTATGTTATGTATTATTTATTATATATTATAAAAATATAATAAAGAAATTTTTATATAAAAATAATTATTTTAATATGAAAATATTATTATATTTAATTATAGTAATTTTTTATCTGTAATATTTGCATGTTGTTATGATTTAAAAAATAATTATATAAATGTTTTATGATGTTGAGAAAAAAAACTATTTTTATATCCACTTTGTTATCTGTAATATCTGAATATTCTTATTTTTAATATTTTTAATATTTTAAATGTGCTATATATCTTTAACTTCCATATATATATATGAATGTTTACTTATATTTATTTTTATATTTATAAGAAATATATAAATGTTTTATAATTTTGAGAAAACTATTTTTTTTAAGTAGTTCTAAGTGTTTGTTTAACATTCTTCCAATAAACAACACTTTTAGTCAAAATGAGTCCTTAGCATTTGTTTGATCTAGTTCAAGAAATCAACATCGTTACTAGCTAGAAGAATATTTTCAACATATAAAACAAGAATGATAAATTTGTTTCTAGTAAACTTTAAATAGATATATTGATCAACTATGTTCTTCTTGAAATCGAAGGAAGTAATGACATTATCAAACTTCATATATCATTGTCTTAAAGCCTGTTTCAAGCCATATATAATTTTTCTCAATTTACAGACTATGTGTGTGTTTCTTACCACGTTCAATAAAACCATCAGATTGATTCATATCACATTCTCAAAAAGGTCATCATTCAAGAATGCAGTCTTCACATTCATTTGATGAAGCTCTAGATCAAAATGAACTATAAGTGTCATTACAATACGAAATGAATCTTTAGTAAAAATAGGAGAAAATGTCTCTTTATACTCTACGTTTTTCCTTTTATTATATCCTTTCACAATAAATAAGTCTAACCGTGTACCTTTCCACTTTTCCATTGACATCACAGTTAGTTTAAAAGACCTATTTGCAACCAATAGATTTGCACCCAGCAGGTAATTCTACCGAATCCCAAACATCATTCTTCTTCATAAAAGCCAATTCATCCTCCATGGCAGTCATCCATTGTAAACTATCCTCAACAAAATTAAACTCATGTTCTTGCAAATACAGAATATAATCCTTGAACCTAGCAAATTCAGTAGATATAGAAACTCTTCCTGATATTCTAGGCACAAGCTCAATAACATCTAGATTTGGAACATCCAGGTGAACAATATGATCAACATTGGTATCAATAATATAATTTCCTTGGAGAGAACCATAATCATGATATAATCTCATAGATATAAATATATATCAACATTTTACATCCTTGTAATTATTCAAAAACATATAAGTTTACATCAATAAGAATTCTACATCAGAATATAAAACTATTTATTATATATTCTTAGACATTAGAACTAGGTTCTTCATAAGTCAATCATCCAGAAAGTTTTTTAAAGATTCTTTCCTGACAACTCTTACTGAGCATGTTTTGCTTCAACTTGTACAACAAGTACATCTAAAAGAGAAACATGAAAGAAGTGAGGTCTTCATAAACCTTAAATATTAGTCTTAATAAACTTAACAAACAATACAAAACAATAGAGGCATATGACTTGACCACAAGAATTACTCTCACTTTATCAGACATATGGATCCATATACTACTTTTGATGACCCAACCTGAACATCAAAAGTTATTTGGTAAGTGATTAGGTAGTTTAATATATCTCATCAAAACGTTGGTACAATCATAATTATTTTTTCGAGAATTCTGGTTGTCTGCCAATAAAAGATATATATATATATATATATATATATATATATATATATATATATATATATATATATATATATACACTCATTACCTAACCTTGGTTATATTGAGTAGGTATCGTATAATACCAAGTTTGACCAGTGAAATATCCTAGTCCAGGACATTATTTTTAACTATCCAAATGTTTACCTACTTGAAATACTTCCTTAGACCCTACCAGTCCCTACCTTTCATCCCTCAGTGCAACAAATTGTGACTTCTAAACAAAAGACACTCATATATTAATCTGGTTTCAACTTTGAAACCTAAGACTCTTTCACAACAAACATACTAATGACAATTTCAACAATCACATAACATAATGACCATCAGGTTATGTCATATAATCTCAATTCATAAATTGTATACATGTGGACCTTTTTCAGCAAGTGTACCGAGTCAAAAGTAATATAGATTTGTAAAGTAAGGATGTCAATCCCACAGAGAACAATTTTGCTTATAAATCTCAGTTTCACTACTCACTAAGCAATTATAATTTTCAAGATGGTTTGATAATAATTTGAGTCAATAAACATAAAAGAACAATTAAAAAATAAATAATTATTATCAACAAAGGTTTAAAAGATCTAGAAGGACTCTGGGATTGAACTTCATCTATCTCCCTCATTCATATTTTGGATTTGATAAAAACATACAATATCCGTAACTATTCACAAACAATTGATGCACATATAAAAATCATTCACACTGATTCCTCAGACATGAAATTTATAAGGTAATTTTCTAAACACTGATCCCTCAGCTATTTAGTAAATCACCCAACATTAAGAATAGATGTTATACGCAATCAATACATCGAAACCTATCCCTAGTATTCTAATATATTGAGTATTTTCATCTAGGTCAAAAACTTAAAAGTACTTCCTATTTAAATTCAAGAATCAAAATCAAGACTTTATTGATCAGATAAAATCTAGCATTAAGAGCAAGATAAAAATATCAATTGAGTAGAAACTGAATATTATATATAAAAATCACCAAAATACGAATGAGTTTAAAAGATTACATTCAATCCCAAAGATGAAGAATTTAGCTACCCATGGTAGCCATTACAACCCAATGAAGGGAAGATTGCAAGAGAAGAAGAGAATTTGTGCTTTGCTTTCGTCCCTGTCGTCTGCCTCCGTTCCTCTAGGTCTAGATAGATCAAAAAACCTAAAATCGCCCTTTTAAACTCGTTTTGGGTCTAGGTTAAGTGACTTTTTTTTTGAGTTTTTTTTATTTTAAACTTTTTATTTCTTCTCTTCATGAATCTTCCAATCTCTCATTTTCTTCATTCTTTTATACTTGAAATTTTACAATAATTGAGATCAAATAATTTCCTTCAACTCAAGACTCAAAATCTAAATTTAGATCCAAAAACTCTCAAATTGGGAGTAATTATTATTTTAAAGCACACTTAAACCCACAAGTAGTCAAACTTTCTCTTGTATAAAAACACTCAAAATTGGCACTTATCAATACAACATTCAAATAAATACAACCAATAATTAATAACATATAATACAAGTTCTTTTATCCAAATTCATAAAAAATACATACTTTTACCTTAAAGTGTATTTTATATATAAAAATGATATTTAAATTGTTACAAAGTAGAATAAAATAAGAATTCAAGTAAGAACTTTAAATAAATATAATTTTAATAAAACTGGAGATACCTTAAATAAAATAAACAAAACTGGGTACATAACTGGAGATAAAATAAAACAAATAAAATAAATAGAATCAGTATGTGACTGAAAATAAAATAAATAAATAAAATAGATCAGTACGAAACTAAAGATAAAATAAATAAAATATATAATTCAATATGATTTGGAATAAATAAAAGATTAATAAAAACACATCTTAATTTATTAAAATTGTTATAGAAAGAGTTTAAAATCACTTCCTCCTTATCTTTAAATACAAAGACATAATAAGAATAGAACTACTCTTTTAGAAGGTTCAATTGCTACAAATCCTCTCTTTTTCTTTCTCTCTATGTTTCTCTTTCTCTTTCTCTCTCTTCTTCTCCTTCTTTCCTTTTCTCTTTCTCTCTTTCTTTTTCCTTCTCTCTCTTTGTTCTCTTCTCTCTCACCTTTCTCTCTCTTATACCTTTTCTCTACCCCACTCACACCCCATGCCTATTTATAAACACCTATTTATAAAGCTTATCTCTTTAGATAAACTTAGACGTCACATGTCTCTTTTTTAACTTAATTTATTTTATTTATTTAATTTTTTATATATTTTATTATAATAATAATTTTTTATTTGATATTCTTTTTTATAATTTACTTTGATTATTATTTTTATTTTATTTTATTACAATATTTATTTAAGCTACTTGTTTTGTGTTTAAATCTTCATACTTTATCTATTTAGAATATAAAATGTTTTTTTTAAATAAGAGTTTAATCATAGAAATTAAAGCATAAAATTTGCTAACACTTATTTTTAGAATAAGGATAAGATAATTATTATAGTTATTTAAAATAGGGATGTCACAAAGTAACTATATCCTCTTAAGGCAACATGAGTAATAGGGTGACAAAATGTTTGTATGAATTAACTACAAAACTTCCTCTTTTCTAGAAATCAAGTTCCTCCTACTTAATATCAAATCAAATCATATCCACTACTTAATTTTAAACTTGCAATTCCAATGTGCTCCACTCTAACATTAACATAATTGTGATTACAATTGATAATTCTCCAACACTTGGTGTTCTCCTCATTTTGAGTTCTCGCTTCTTGTCTATCGAATTTTTGAACTTAAAACAATCTACTTGCTTGTGTCAAGAAATATCACAAAATTTACACTTTCCCAAAAATTTAGGCTTCACCCCAAATGACTCTCCAGTTTCAGGGATATATACCCACTCTTTTCACCCTATTTCTTCTTGAATGATACTAGAATGATAGGTCCAATACAACTCTTCTTAATCCTCAAATGGTCACCAATAATGGCCCAAAATATCAACAAGTTGAAATTTAACAAGAGTTGAGAATCTTGTCACCGAAAAAAACTTGCCTCTATATATGAATTTTCTGGGAACACTTCATAGCTTTGATTTCAAATCTTACCGTTCAAAATGAAACTCTATGAGTGGGAAAACTCCAACAAAATTTTTAGCACAATTGGAGAATATTTCACTGTTGGATTTCTGAAATAACTAAGACTGCTAGTGCATGAAAACTTTAAGAATATAATAAACCATTCACCAAGAATTATGTCAAAAAATAAAAAAATTGAAAGGTAAGTCTATTATTAATATAAACCTTAATGCAATGATAAAAATAATAGTCTACAGTAGAATAATGTTCTTAACATAATCAGTCTCACAAAGGTGAGATTAAAATTATATAAGACATCCAACAATATTCACAAAATTGATATTTATCACAATCTATCCTACAAAAGCAAGCTTTTAACCATGAAAAGTATCCATCATTATTTTCAAAATAAATTTACATCATAAATTCTTTATAAAATTATTATGAAAATAAAGAGATGAACAAAAATGAACAAAAGATATGAGAATGAAACTATTATGTTTTTCTATGTATTGATGAAAAACAAAGAGTTGAATATATATAAATAATGTACCCATTCTAGGTATTGCTAAAGAAAGAAAATAAAGAAAAACATTACAACCTGATATTGTCATAAAATAAAAAATAAACAGAATTGATGATAATTTGATTATTGTCATAAAGACAAAATCAAATAATTAATATTTATTTCCTTCTAACAATTTGATTCCGTGATAAAGACAAAATCACAAAATTGATATTTGTTTCCTTCTATAAGTCTTGTATCCATATCATCTGAAAAGCCCTCGCAAGCTGAGGAGCAAATATTGATAAGACCCAGCTTGGAACAAATATTCTTGGAAGACTGAGGACCTAAGGTTTTGGTAAAAATGTCTACTAGTTGCTATGTGGTGGAAATGGGAAGCAAATGGATGAGATCATTCTTCAATTTTTCTCTAACAATGTGACAGTCTATTTTTGTATGTTTTGTACATTCATGAAAAGCTGAATTTGTTGCTGAGTCATTGTCACAATATAAAGGAGATGGTTACTCAAAATGAACTTTCAAATTTTGAAGAAGATGGACTAACAATTAAATTTCACATGTAACAGTGGTCATTGCCCTGTATTCAGCTTCACAAGAACTCTTTGATATTGTTCCTTGCTTCTTTGATTTCCAGGATATAAGGGAATTTCCAAGATACACACTAAAATCGGTCACTGATTGTCTTGAATCACTACAGGTGCCCCAATCACTATCAGAAAAGGTTTTTAGATGGGCAAAACTATTAGAAGAGAAAAATAAACCAAGAGTTGGAGCTCCTTTAATATACTTGAGAATTCTAATTTCCGCATTATAGTGAGCAATTGTAGACTTATCAAGAAACTGAGAAAGTTGATGAACAAAAAATGTTATCTCAGGTCAGGTATTAGTGAGATACATAAGTCTTCCAATCAACCTTCTATAGGTATGAACATCAGCGAAAGGCACACTTCTAGTAGAAGATAATTTAAGAAGATTATCTATAGGAGTGATTGCAAGTTTGCAAGCTAAAAGACCTGCATTTGTTAACAATTCCAATGCATATTTCCTTTGATTCATCATTATCCCTTTCTTACTTCTTACTACTTCAAAACCAAGAAAATATCTTAAATCACCAAGATCCTTGATCTTGAATGTCTTATTCAAAGCTTCTTTGACTCGCTCAATCTCTTCTTTATTATTTCCTGCTAAAATTATATCATCCACATAATAATGATGTAAAAGATCATTTGGAAGAATTAATAAATAACGAATAATCATTCATAGATTGAGTATATCCTGTAAAAATAAAAAAGGATGACAATTTAGCAAACCACTCCCTGCTAGCTTGCTTAAGGCCATATAAAGCTTTTTTTAATTTACAAACTTGTCCTGGTTTAATAAAAGTCAATCCAGGAGGAGCAAACATGTATACATCTTCTTTCAACTCTTCATGTAAGAAGACATTATTGATGTCTAACTGTTTCAACTCCCAATTATATATAGAAGCTAGAGAAAGAAGCAACCTTATAGTGGTCATCTTTTCTACTGAAAAAAAGTTTCAAGGTAGTCAATGCCCTCTGTTTGTGTGTATCCCTTTGCACTAATCTTGCTTTATATTTTTTAATAGTCCCATCAGCATTATACTTTATTTTGAATACCTATTTAAAACCTATGGCAGTTTTGTTCTTGGGAAGAAAAACAGTCTCCCATGTTTGATTTGACTCCAAAGCAAATATCTCATACTGTATCCAACAGTCATATTTCACAGCTTCAGAATAAGTGTTTGACTCAACATGTGAAGAAATAGACATAACAAAAGATTTATAAGAAGGTGATAATTTATTATAAGCCAAAACAGAATTCAAAGGATATTTAACTCTAGAAGATGTATTGGAAACATTGAGATTACAATGATAATCCTTTAGATACTCAGGTGGTCTTTTTGTTTTGGTACTCACTCGAATTGACTGTGTTGTTTCATGATTTTCAATGAGGTTTTGGTCTCTATGGGAACAAACTTCTTCGGGGATATGGATGTCTGTTTCATGGTCATTATTAACATTATATTCAATATTATCACAGGGTGCATAAATGACTCGTGATGGCGGACTCAAAATAGGTTGATCTTCTGTAAAAACATTTTGATCATGAATGTTTGGATTGTCAATTTCATTGCTAGTATCTTCAACCCTTTGATATACAAAAACATGTTCATAGAAGACAACATCCTTAGACACAAACATTTCTCTTGATTGAATATTCAAAGAAATATATCATTTTGTCCCCCTCTTAAAACTAATAAAAACATATTTTGATGCCCTTGGATCAATTTTACTTCTATTTGTTGACAAAGTGCTAGCATAGCATAAAGATCCAAACATATTTAATTGATTAAAATCTGGTGAAGTTTTGTAAAGCATTTCATAAAGAGAAAAATCATTTAAAACAAGTGTGGGATGCATGTTTATAATATGCGTAGCATGTATAACAAAATATGACCAATAAATTTTGAGTAAATGAAATTGCATCATGAGAGCTCTTGCTACATTTAATAAATGACCATGTTTCCTTTCAACTATACTATTTTGTTGTGGAGTATTGACACAAGAAGTTTGATGTATTATTCCTTTATTAATAAAAAAATTAGTTATGAAAAATTCAGTCCAATTATCACTTTTTATTACTTTTATTGATATCTCAAATTGTGTTTGAATAACAACAACAAAATCTTCCAAAATCTTAACAACTTCATATTTTTGTTTTAAAGGAAAAACCCATGTGTGATAAGCATTAATTATTAGTGATTTTATGCAATATTTTGTGTTGATTTTATTATTAATTTAGTTGATTTTGTTATTAATTTAGTTGACTCTATTATTAATTCAATTAAGTCTTGATTTTATTTCGTATTAGTTTGATTTCATGAAGATTTGGTATGATTTCGTTACTTAATTATGTTTAATTAGAGATTTTGTTTCCGTTTATTATTTATTTTATTATTTAAATCTGTTTTAATTAGAGATTTTGTTTCTATTTATTATTTATTTTGTATTCAATGCGTTTTATTTTGTAAAGAGCGAATTTTGTTGAGAATTAGGTAAAATCTGAAGAGAGAGAAGACGGAAGCGCTAAAGTTAAGGAAAGTTATAAAAGGAGAGCTAGGTCAACGTGATCATGATCATCCATCATCTAGCACTCTCTCGAGACTTGGGAGGCAGGCGTTGCAATCAAGATCCATTCTTTTTCTTTTCTTTTGTGTTTTCATGGCTACCATGCGTAGCTAATTCTCTTATTCTTGGGATTAAATGTAATTTCTCAACTTCAAATCAACTCTTAACGCTTGTTTGATATCATTAAATTTAATTACCTTTGTTTTACGTTTCATTATATCTTGATTTATTTTAGAATTCTTATTGTGACTGGAAAACACTTTTTGGATTCGGAACCAAATGTAAACGCATTACATGTATAAGTTCAGGGATGGATTATAGTGTAATGGCTGCTTATAGCAACTCTTAATGCTGATTAGGTTATTCTAGCGACTAGGGATAGAAGCTAGGTAATTTAATTTATGAATTTCAATGCTAAAGGAATCAAGTTGAAAAGGCTTTTATTTGTGCAGATTGGTAATTGGAAAAGATGATATTGAATTAGGTTAAGAGTGTATGCGAAGGAGAGTATTACTATTCAATCCCAAGGCCTTTATTATTATTAAATTCACACTTTTACTATTAATTGCTTTGTTATTACATTTATTAATTCATTCAATCATTATTCATTGTTTGGTCATTCATAATACAATTAATCTTGATTCAATTTAAAATCAAATTTTGTTCACTGTGGATACAATACTCTTCTTACTTACTATATTACTTTAGGACTCAGTATACTTGCTAAAAATCCGTTAACAATGTGTATCTTGAATAATCATCAACTATGGTCAAGAAATATTTATGACTGAATTAATGATAATGAGTATGGTCTCCACACATTAACATGAATCAAATCAAAATATTTTTTAGATTTAGATGCACTAAGAGGAAAGGGAAATCTTTTTTACTTTGGAAAATAACAAATATCACAAATAAAAGATTTTTTTATATTTTAACAAAAGGAAATTTGTTTTTGATAACATCTAAAGATTTGTTTGAAACATGCCCTAACCAAAAATGCCAAAGGATTTCGAGATCACTAGTAGTAAAATTGGCAGTATTGGTTATATGTGAAGATTTGACAGGTTTGATATGAAGGTTTTTATAAGAAGGAACCCTGAGTATATAAAGTCTACCTTGCATCTCAGCTGATCCAATCACTTTCAAAGAGTTTTTGTCCTTAATGTGACAACCATTAGAATAAAAAATAATGACACAAAGACAAATTATCAATTAACTTTGATTCTAAAAGAAGATTAAAAGTGAAGTTAGGAATATACAAAACATTATCTCAATTGATAAAAACACTTCCAGAATAATTTACAATGACTTGATTTCCATTTGATAATTTGACAGAGATAGGATTAATTTGATGATATGAAGTGAAATGAGTCAAGGATGAAAAAATATGACTAGTAACACCATTATCAAGAATCTAAGAACTAAAGGAAGAGAGAAATTTATTACCAGTATGTGTTGTTGTGTTGGAAGGAATGACAGAGATTTGATTAGAAACATTGTCACTGGATTTAGACTGTTGTAGAAGGGCTAACAATGTTTGATACTGCTCAGGAGTAAAACCAATTTGCTGAAAATGTACCTGTAACCTTGAACCTTCATGATTCTACCAATTACAGTCTGCTTTATGATTTCTAAACTTGAACTAAGGTGAAAAACCATGTTTCTATAGCACATATCAATCATATGTCTTGTCTTTCCACAATGACTGCAAACTTTAGAACTATATTGTCTTCTATAACTACTTTTATTAGTGTCAATCATTGCCTTTGACTGATCACCAAAAATCTGTCTCTCTTAGTGTACCGAGAGAACAAATCATATATTGCTGAGAACTAACATAATAAGGTGAACTATAATCTTGTGAGGGATCAACAATTTTGGCCATGATAAATGTAGCAACCAGAGTTCTCAAATTAGAGCTTTGACATCATATTATGAAAATAAAGAAATGAACAAAAATGAACAAAGGATATGAGAATGAAAATATTTTGTTCTTGTGTATATTGATGAAAAAACAAAGAGTTGAATATTTATAAATAATGTATCCATTCTAGGTATAACTAAAGAAAAAAAATATTACAACCTGATATTGTCATAAAATAAAAAATAAACAGAATTGATGATATTTTGATTTTTGTCATAAAATCAAATAATTAATATTTTTTTCCTTCTAATAAAGACAAAATCACAAAATTGATATTAATTTCTTTTTGTATTCATATTTTCCGAAAAAGATGTTACACGATATATACAACAATAAAATGTAAATCTATTTTATTTAAATATAAATGAATTAGAATAACCAATTAACAATTTATTCCATTAAACACCGCTCGTATACAAAATGATCACTGACAAAATTTAGTTTAAACTTCTCCGTCCACCACGAAAATAATATAAAGGTGTGGATGGCCCACAAGTAAATGATTTGGTTAATTCCATTTGAGGATAATCTAGTTTTATTGTTTTATAATTTTTTTAGCTCATATGTGTACATCACCGACTTTTACTCGTTAAACTCAAATGCAAGATATAACTTTCACAATTCATTCTTATTTTTTTATACTTATTCTTAATTTTTTTTCTCATTAAAGTATAAACTCTTCTCCTTATAAGGGTTCACCTTTCTAACCATTTCACATTTTACTTTTCAATGAAATTATGTTTCATTTGTGATCATATTTTCTAAAAGAAAATGAGATGAGATATAATAAATATAAAGGTTTTACATTTGAGTTTTTTAAGTTATATGGCAAGCACAGTTTTTAGTCATTTTATAAGTTATTGGGTAATATTTTTATCGACACGAATAAGATAATAAACGTAATGAACGTTATAACTCAATGATTTAATAAAAAATATATTTAAAAAATTATTAACTATATAATAATTTATATAAGTTAATATTAAAATAATTTGATTGATTTAGTATAAATAGATGGTTTAAATGATAATTTTTAAATTTTATATAAATATGTTTTTGCAAATATAAATGAATAGGATATGAAATAATAATTAGATATGATAGTAATCACAAACCAATTTCAAATCAATGCCCCTACAAGTTACACAAACTAAGCTAGACTTGTCGTGTACTCGATTCATGAGATGTGAGTGAAGATGCATAGCATTATTATGCTCCAAACAGCAATATCAATATAAATAAATAATAAAATTGAAAGATAGTCACTCTTTTTTTTTTTTTTTTTTAATTTTGAGAAAGTTCACAACAAAGTCATTGATAATTTATCACACCCTTAGTTAAAATGTGGAGGTTAATTTATTAATATTAGAATATATCATCGATACAACCATTTAAAAACATGATTAGACAAGTAGTCTTGTAAAACAAACATGAGAGAGTTAAACAATTTTATGTTAAAGAAGACAAAGAATCATTAATTTTTTTTTTTTAACTCACCAAAGTTCACTCATAAGTCATTATTTTTTCTTATTTACTTGTCTTTCTTTATCTGTTATTTTCTCTTATTTACTTGTCTTTCTTTATCTATTTTAATTATTAATTTGTGTTTAAGTGTCTATTATTTTCTCAATTTCACTCTTTAGGCCTCATTTATCAGAAATTCATAATTTTATTTAATTCAGATTTCTTGAGCTAATTTTAATATTATTTTTAGGGTATATTTGGAATTTTATTGGGCTTGAAAATTAATTCTAGAATTGAAGAGGAGCTGTCACATTATCAGTTTTTATTTTTAATTTTTATTTTCAATTTTTATTCGTTGGACCAGAATTAAATAAATTTGGACCCATTAGGTTTAGTGTTCAACACTTATTTAAGTATAGCCGCCTGTTACAGAGAGGAGACAATCAGAGAAACATATGTTATTTATTCTCTGCTCTTGAGATTCAGTTTGTTTTCTCTTTGGAGAAAAATTAGTTATGTATTTATTTTCTTTTCTCTGCAATTACCAATTAGGTTCTATTTTTGTTTGAATTCAATTTCTTTTTCTATTTTAATTTCATTTTACGTTTAATCTTCGTTTGCTTTATTCGAATTTAATGGAAGGCTAATTTATAAGGCTATCCTTTTGATTCAAACTGTAATGAAGCTTTGAGGTTGTTATAATACTTTTTCTCTCTTCGTCTCTTGACTCTTCATCATTTTATTTTTGTGCTTAATGTTTCTATTGGTTCATGCGTAATGTTTTACTTGATATAAATTTTGTGTCTCTGTTTATGCTTAATGGAGTGAGTCACGAGTTTTTGGGACGAAATGAATGATGTATGTGAATGCTTAATTTGCATAAGGAAAACTTGTGTTAATTCTCGCTTAGTTAATTAATTCAGGTTGGAATTAAGGTTGAATAAGTTGAGCATGAATTTTTGTATCCTCTAATAAGCAGAGTGCAATCTAATGAAGAGGGTAATTTAATTCGGTTAACAAAATCTAATTCGGTTGTTGGCTTTTATTTTATTAAATTTAATTATTTCGTGAAAGCTCCTATTTCTTTTTGTGTGTTTAATCCTTTGACAGGAACTAAGTCCTTAAAAGATGACCTAGGAAACCTAGGAATCAGTTCCTAATATTAAATTAATTGTAATTATTTGTTAAAGATCACCCACACACATGTTGTAATAATTTTTTTTATTAGAAAAGGTATGAAGACATATCCATCATTATATTTAGTCACATCTATTTGAAAGTAGTAATTGAAATATTAAAATATATATCATCAAAGAAAACACTCAAAGAATTTTCTTTCGAAAGAAAAAGCAGAAGATTTCTAATAAGAATTTAAGAAAAAGCACAAGATTTCTAATAAAAGAGATGGAAAATGCAATAGAGGTTCAACTAATAGGACAAGTTATCTAGCCTCATTATAAATTGTCTTGTTAAACCTTTATTATATTTTCCATCTCTTTTACTAACTTTTTATGAATGTTTTCTTTAATTATACATCCTTTTAATATCTTAATTATTATTTTTAGGTAGACATAACTAAATATAATGATGGATATGTTTTCCTATCTTTATCAATGAAAAATTTATTAAAACATATGTAGGTCTTTGTGGGTAAAAGGAAATTGGATGATTCTTTATCTTCTTTACTAGAAAATTATTTAATTTTGTTAGGTTTGTTGTCATGTATACTGAACATTGTCAAAGACTATTTAGTTGTCTAATCATGTTTTTAAATACTTGTATCCAGTTATAATGATAGATTTTAGTATATATGTTTAGTATTGTTTTTAAATACTTATCAATGTGAGTGATCCACAAAAATGATAAGCAGAGTGAGTATTGTAGGAGTGGTTGTGATTGTTTCAGGAATGATTGGTTGGACTTTACTCAATGAAGGGTTTCAATGCAAAACGGTATTCTCAATTAATCACTTTTCAAATATTTAAACCACATTTTTCATGCATCTATAATAATACCATACACAGTCCATGAACTTTTTTCAATCTCTAAATCATGGGTAATCCTACTTGTGATTTTCCATCACAATAAAAATAATATTTTTAAATTTTCCACAACCGCAATAAAACAAAATTATGTAAAATCTGTGTACTGCACATTATCTGATATTAAAACAACCATTTTTATTTTTTTAAAAAAAGTTTTCATGTAAGAGTATGTCTGGAAGGTACCTTTTCCTTAGATTGAGTTCTCTCAAATTCTCAACCATATTCATTAATTGGAAACATTAGATCTAAAAATAAATTACGAAAAATATATAGAAGAGATCAAACTCTACCGGTATAATTTTCACTAAATATTATATTATTCAATATTTATGTATTAAATATTTTACTTTATTTTATTAAAAAGTTTATAGACAGTAGATTTTAATATTTCAACTAAACTGACACTTTAAAATTTATCAAATATATTTCTTAAATTAAAGTTATATATTTTTTTTCATAAAATCATATATATGTATATATAACTTTACATTGATATAAATGATTTGAGGTTTGATTCATATAAATCAAAAATCGATTTGAGGTTTTTCATGTTAATATGCACTTGCTGCATATGTAAATACACACTATGATTCAGACATGTATATCTCTTATATCTACTCCTTAAAATAAGTATCCAAAGTCTATGAATGATTCTTTAGAAAACTTAGGCATAAAGACTATTCACCAACTTATATTGGATCAATTTTCTGTCCAAATCCATAAATAAAAAGAAGTTTAAAAGATCATTCAAATTAAGATAGGACTGAAACACACATTAAAAAACAATAAAGTTGTCCATAAAATTATTTTTCCTGATTACACCATAAAATCATGTCTTAATATTGTTTAAACATCAACTTCACATCATTAATTAAAAATGTTTTAAAAAGCAATAGTTACAAATTATTATTATTTTTATTTCAATTACTATTGCATAAAAAAATACAATTTCTAGCTTATATAAAAATTTTTAAATTAAAATTATTATTTTTTAAATGCCAAACAATTTTACATTTTTAACTTAATATCAACACAACTTTTAAGAATGCTTTTAAAAATTAAATATTATTCATATGATATTGTAAAAATCACAACTTCAAAAGTAATATTTTGAAATTTGTATTAAATATTTTAATGATATTAAAAATAATTCACATTATTCTATCAGTTTGTGTGGCATAAACATTTTTTGTCACATCTTAAAACAGTGGTCCACATTGCATCGAATGAAACAATAGACATGAAATGTAGTGCTAAAGAATTTGTGTCACAAGTCAAGAATCTTATATAAACAATCCAGTCCATTGTAGGTTAAATCTAGTTGTTCATTAGCTACATTTGATTTGAATTGTTACTTTGAGAAGATACATATATCAAGGTTATCTTTCATTTAGTAATTGTTCATCTATAAATTGAAGCATTCCAAACATTAAAATCATTATGTCTAATTTATCTTTCTTCTTAAGTAAAGAAATTCTCCACTTTATTCATAATAATGTTCAATGTCTTTACAAACGGAGAAATGACACAAAATGAGAAATATACTTTATTTCGATGTGATTTTCTTAAATTGATTAGGATCTTGTATAATTACACATTTTTAATTGAAAGAAAGAGTATATATTACTTTGAACTTTTTTTGAATGACACATGAATCAAGAAGTTGTATTACCAGCTATCTAAAGTCACATATAACAATCTAATTATACATAATGAGATATTAATTGATGTTTATATGTTGTAATTTATGTTTCAATTTTTTTTTTCAACACCACGATTGAGTTGTTAATTATGCTTAGAAGATCTACTAAAAAAAATTATGATCATTTTAAACCGACGCACAATAAACTCTTTCACATTCCCTAATCTATCACTTTTATCAAAATAATACTTTATTTCAATAGACTTATACAACATGGAACCATTATGAAAAGTTCAAATGATATGATCTTACCTAAATGTTTTAACTTAAAAACAATAGTCATCTAACTCACTTAATCTTTTGTTGATTTGATTTGTAAATCAAAAGTTTGTCAACAAAAATAAAATTAATACTAACATAATACAAATGATCAAACGCTAAAAAATTATATACTTTTAACCTAAGTGCATAACATAAAAAAATTATGAATAAAATTATCTAAACCAAAAATTTATATAAAATAAAAAATAATAAAATGATTCATGACTTAAAAAACAATAATTATATTAACCACCACAAAATAAAAAGGTTCACATTTAATTAAGGATAAAATTAAACTTTTAACTTTCCTTTCTACATGTATGTATTAGTTTTCATCATATATTTGTTTTCCGAATTTCATTTATTTTTCTTCTACATACCTTTAACTTAAAAAAATATTCAACTAATCTTATATAAAAATTTAAATCTCTCTACCTTTAATATTGATCATTAAATATTCTTTTATTAACTAGTCTATTATACTTTCATATATATATATATATATAATAATAATAATAATATTAATATTAATAACATTTTCTATGTTAGATTTATTAATTATAGATATAATTTATTTTTTAAATATAGTTTTTGAATTTTAAAAATATTTTTCTCACTTTTAGCCTTATAAAAATAATTTTTAAGTTTTTCAACATAATTTAATTTTTGGTAAATTAATAGTTAAGCTGTAATCAAACTATTATTTTATTTGTAAGATTTTTATACTTTTTAATGCATTTGTTAAATATTTTAAATATTTATTTTAAATTTTATCATGAGTAATTATAATGCAATATATATATATATATATATATTCTTTATTTTTCTGACTTATTACATATTTTATATCAATCGTTATCAATAACTATAATTTATATTAACAATTAAATTACACAACACCACTGAATATTAATTTACATTAATCTGTTTTATTTTACTATTTAAATTATTTTTACTTTAATTCATTATTTAAGAAATGAAATACAAAATTTAAAATATACCTTTTTAATTATTTTTAATTTTATTAACTTTTAAAATTGTTTCTTCTTTTAAAAGTAAAAGCTAGTTAAACATCTTATTATCTTGCATATTACACAATCTTATTCCAGTAATTAAAGGACAGTGTTATTTAGTTTTTTTTTTTTTTTTATTCCAG
>Ga0209700_106643_pt1 | contig 17582 bp, 5 predicted proteins | sample SiratroredBW_FD_187528 | JGI IMG/M metagenome (GOLD analysis project Ga0209700, IMG submission 187528) | Root nodule microbial communities of legume samples collected from California, USA - Siratro red BW (SPAdes) (version 2) | ecosystem: Host-associated > Plants > Roots > Nodule | place: USA...
TTTTTTTTTTTTTTCGAGAAAAATATGTTATTTTTTTTTATGAGAGTGTTACAAATTACATTTTGTTGAAAAAAAAATATTGTTCAAGATGTATTTATTATTCTTTTAAGTCTTTCAATTATAAATTTGTCATCCAAGTGATATTTTCTCTTTTTTTTTTTGCAATTTGTGTTATTAACTTTGCACCTGTGTTTGTGGTAAGTAATTCCATTAACTTATATAGATATTTTTAAAGATTTTAAGAAGTGATTTTTATTTTTTATTTTAGTTACACAAAATTGTTTGTAATTAGATAATTTAAGATTGTTAGTAAACAAATTTACTAAAATTTGATTAATTAAATGTAAATTCAAAAACAATTGAATCAATATAAAATTTTGGGTATTTTTTTTGTCCTACTCATAATATCTAAAATTATTGTTTTGAATAATCATTGATTATTATCCTTTTCTCAGTGTTAAAGCCAATAAAGTGTGAAAAGGAACATGGTTGGCACTAGCAAAGGAGATCTGGAACCATATAAATAGATTGATCTTTAATAATGGAAAAGTTGATGAGATAGAGATCTTTGCACTAGTACAAATGAATGCTTGGACCTGGGCTCAGTTTAGTGGAGTTAGAGTGCAAGGGTCACTTTCGGAATGGTTCATAAACCCTTTTGAATTTTTAAAACAAATTTAGTAAGATGTTGACTGTGATAGTACCTACTTTTGGGTTTTAGGATAGGATCATAGATGGTTGGTTAGTAGACTATGGGTAGGAAGGATATTGATGTTTTTTTTTACAGGTTATTTGGTTCGTAATAGAAGACCATCAAGGAATTTTTTTGAAGAAGGAGCATATTACATCTTTAGGAATTTGCGGAGTCATATGCTTGGAAGAGATGCAAGATTCACGTTTTTTTGAAAGGTCAAAAGAATCCAGATGCTTTGGGAGCAGCTAGCTGATTTAACATTCTTACTACCCTTTTTACTTGTATTTATGTAGTTTGTAGAGTATTCTTGCTGTAGGGTGTTTTTTTAATAATGATAGATAAAATCTTGGCTGTAGGACAAATGCAATGCATGTACTTACATTTTTTTCCCTTTAGTTGGATATTTGTGTGTGTAGGATTTGGATCTAGAATAGGAATTTTGTTTTTAAATTTTGCTTTTGTATTAGGATTAAAACACCTTTTAAATGCTCCTATTAATTCTATTTTTCACTATTAAAATAATTAATTATTATCCTAAATTACCCTCTTCAACAAAAGTTTGGAAAAAAGATATTTTAAATTCTCTAAAGGTTATTTTTAAAGCTATTTCATCTCCTCTTAGTTGTGTTTTTAATTACCTATTCATTATTTTACATCGTTACACGTGACAAACTAATTTTTTTCATCACAAAATTTTGCAATAATATATAGGCTTTAATTACTAATATTTTTGTTACAACGTCTTCTAAGTGTTGTGATCAATTTGTTCCATCACAAATCAAGCTTTTTATTATAGTAAGTAACGCTATAGTATAAGTGTACTTTTGAGAAATTGTTATTATTTTCACTGTACATTCACTTATCCTAGTTTGTTTTTCCACAAAGAAAGGTAAAAATATACAGTGCAATGACAAAGCATCACAAATGAAATAAATAAACTTGAAAATCAAAACAAAATAAATGTAATGACTTTTTTTTTTCTAAATTGCAAAGAAAGAGTATATAATCGACACATGAATTGTATAATCGATTATGTATTTATATGTATATATACGTTTAAGTGAACCTTTGATTTTTATTAATAGCCATACTTTTATAGATAAATAACTAAAATAAATAGTAAATAATTAATAAATAAATTTAATGATACCAAGTGAAATGATTTATTTTTTATATTATTATTTTAAAATAAATGTTTATATATTAAAAACTTATAATAATTTTTATTTTTATTTTTATTTATATTTTGATTTAAATATTTTTTCACTTAATTATTTTTAAAATTTTATTTTATAAATTATTCTTTAAATATACTAATTTATAATTAAACTTATTCTATCACGTTAATAAATAGACTACACCTTTCCACTTTTCTTTTCTTAATCCAATAAACTCACTATTTAATTTCCTTTCTTACTTTACTTTCCTTTCCTTTTCCGACAAACTACTAATATTATTTTTTCTACCCAGTACATTTTTTTTTCAGAAAAGTGAAAAAAATAGAGTTTATAGTAACAATCGCCACTATAAAAGATAATCTATACTTCAAAACTTAGTATCAAAGCCTTAGTTTTGAAATAGCTTTGATTTTGCAAACTTAGTTTTACACAAATATAACTGTAGAAATATAATTTTGAAAGTAACAACAAATTTGAATTTGCTCTCCTTAGGACCAATATGAATATTTTCCAATGTAGTCTTAACACAACACAAAACAATTCATCAAATTTCAAAAATTAGAAAGTCATTCAAACAACAGAAGTCAAATTACAGTTACAACTTACGAGTACAACTGCATTCGTTAGAAAAGTGGGAACAACACAATGGTCACAAAATCACAAACAAACAGACAAACACATGGATGAAAGCAGTGCATGAATTGAGAATGACGTGCTTAACTGCGTCTAGCTGCACTGGAAGTCAGAGGGTGGCGACTTCTCGCAGGCGTTAAGGATCAAGCTTAGTGAAATGGGGATGTTAAGGTTAATGCCAAGTATGTTAGCTTTGATGGCAGTGCAGAGGCAAACTGCAACTTCAAGATCAAGAAGCCCTTCTAGCACCGAGCAACATGGGTGGTCCGGCGGTGATCCCACCACCGCACCAATTGGTCCATTAAGCACGTTAGTGCACACACCCAGCTTAAGTGCGTCCCTGGGACAGCCCTTTGCTGCAGGACTAGGGTTAGGGTAAGGGAAAGGGTTAGGCTTTGGCTGTGTACAAGTGAAGCAGCCACTTGCCACGGCAAAGAAAAGCAAATTAATGGTAAGAAAAAGAGCAAGAGTTGAAGACCTAGAAGACTTCATCTTGCAATAGTATTGCTCAATTACAACTGTAACAAGTCTGTGTGAAGAGGGAGTAATTTGCGATGTTACATATAGGGGTTAAAAGTTAGGTGTACTTTAAGCCCGAGATTCAAGAATATTTGTCCTTAGTTTTAATGTTTTGTGAGAACCAGACATGTGAACCGACTAAGTTGTCTTTAGTAGCTGGCAGTACAAGTGAATCGACGTCAAATATGATAGGCTTTTCGATTCCCAATAGGAAAATTTCGCTGTTAGTTTATTTGAAACCATGGTGGTTTTCCACTTTTGCTGTACAGAAAGATCTTTACCCCTTGGCATGTGATCAGAGAAGCACTCCCGTGAACTTCATGGATCATGGCCTGTGATTGATTCCCACTGGTGGGGCTTGCTTTGGAATATTTGTTTATTTTTAAATGTATAGTATATGGACAAATTAGACTATGGAGAGTTGAATCTGATCTGGACTTGTCTTTCCTATATGATGATCCATTTGAGTTTATCCCGAATTGGGGTGTTTGACCACTGATCCCACTGCAAAGTTGGCCTTACTTAAGCCCTCAACCATTTGCTTGAGAGGTCTTAATAGTTACAGTTAGCTAGCTGGTACGGATTAAGGTAGTCTACAGTTCTGAAAATAACTGCATCATTATCATTCTTTTGAATTGTTTAAGTTTAATTTTTTAAATGATGATTTTATCTTTCAAAATCAAATTAACGCACTCCATTGGTGGATTTAAAACTGCACCCATTGAATTTACTTTGAAACCTCAGGGGACCTCATTCTTCTAAGAGCTTAGCAAATTTGATGGGTTAACGTTTATAGGTTTAAATGTATGCTATGCTAAGCTGTGTGGACAAAACACAAACAGTTAGAATTTGGTTGTATCCAGTCTTTTTACATTTGATTTTGTAAGAATTTGCTTTTAAATTTAATTGTGAATGCACAAGACTTTACAAATATATATATATATATATATATATATTATTTTTGTTGCAAGAATAAAAGTCGAACATAACATTTTGAACCTTTAATGATAGTTTTATTGAATTGTAATTATGAATAAATTTACATCAAGTAATCTAGGTAATCTAATAAGTACATAAAATAGATGGTCTAGCAATCATATGCTAACATTTAATGGAAGAAATTACTTTAGTAACATCAAGTTTAATGAAGAAGAAGATGAATAAAGAGTTTGATGTGAATATCTTAAGCCAATTATGGAAGCATTTACTGCATTGATATACAAATCTAAGGAAGTTTCTATTATTGGAAGTGGGTTTGATCAATCAAAGTCCAAGTTGTTTCTCTAAATCAAAATTAGAAACAAAATTTGAGCAAAAGAATTAAAAAATAAAATTTATAAAATTTTAGAAATAGAATTGAAAGCAAATCATCTAAAAAATAAATAATGAGAAACAAAAATCTGCAACAAAATAGAAAACAAATTCAAAAATTCTGAAAAGTTGAAAACTAAGAACTAAAACCAATCAATATTTGAGATAAAATATAATCCTAAAATCCATAAAACATATAAACTATAACTACACAGAAACTTCAAGGAAATAGAAGTCTTCGAACTTATAAACAAAGCATTATAAATTTTTTATTATCTTCATTGTAATTTTTTTCGTTTTGTCATTATATGAAAGATTAAACTTTTTTAAATTGATTAGAAATGAAATTATGCACGCTCCTTGCCTCTTTAGAGTCTCTTAATTTTTATAAGACCGAAAAGCATGTGATTCTATAAATAAAGACAGACAAAAGTATGTAAAACACATCCCACTAAACACTAAAATGAGAAGTAGTTTGTGTTTAATTTCCACATATAAGTGATACCAATATTTGTAAGAAAAGTTAGGTATATAATTGTTTATGAATAAAATCAAAATGAATTATTTACATTAATTTTTTATTAATAATTAAGTTTTATAGATATAAAATAAAAATATTAAAATCATAAATAAAATAAAAGAATTTAAATTTTAATATTTTGTAAAGTAATTTATTTTAAAATTATTATTTTAAAGTATAATTTTTATTTGTTAAATTTGTGATAATTTTATTTTAGTTTAAATTTTGTTTTAACTTTAATTTATATTTTTAAAAAATAATTTTAAGTCAAGTTATTTTTTAAAATATATTTTATAAAATATTTTCTAGATATATATATATATATAATTATATTATTACATCAATTAAATCAAATACAAATTTTTGACTTTTTTTTGCTCTCTACCCTAATTCCTTCTTTAACACCTAATTACTAGTTATTATAAAAATATTTATTATTTAATTAAAAATTAGAATAACTTTTTTATACGTAAAATTTTATGTAAAAAAATATTAATCATAACGTAACTTCTTATACACTTATGTATGTTAATATTTATATTTTTATAATTATTTGAAATATATAACAAAAACATATGAAAGTACCTTTTATATATTTAATTTCACTTAAAGATATTAAGATTTAAGAGTTTCACAAGATTCATATATTAAAATTTTATTTTTAAACTTTTATAAAAAATTATTAGGCAAGTTCACCTTCTACTCGTACTACAAAACATAGTAAAGACATAAGATATGACTTACAAATGTAACATTCAATCTCACTTTATACATATCTTATGAATATCATCATCTACTTGGTAAATATTTTTTTTAATACCACCATAGTCTGTGTCTTTCATCTCACTATCAAACGGTGATGCATCAACATATAGTCCTAACTTACCATAAGGGAACAAGACTTTTGTTCAATTCAATTTACATACTCTTATGTTTTTAAGGATCACAAAACTTGATAGTTATTAAGATATATCATGTTTCACCGTTGCATACAACCCAAGCATATATAATATAAAAAAAATACTTATAGCATACTCTTTCATATTTGCAAGAATCATAAAACTTGATGAATATTAGAGCAATGTTATTATATCTAAATATATAAAAATTTACTTACACGTGAAGTACTTAGAAGTACATGGATTGAATAATACTTGGAAAGACTTTCACAATCAACTCTATACTAGAAATTTTTTTTCTACCTCATCTCACTCATAAATGAATATGCATATATACATATACACACTCGAACTCACGCACAGATATAAAGATCCACATGTGTACCCACACATTCACAAACCCCACACTATAATTAGCCACACACATCTAACAATTCTAATAATTATTAAAGCTCTCTATTTTTAGGGCATATCAAACAAAAATGAATAAAACAAGTTAACTTATCCTTACAATAGAACATAGTATTATAAGTCAATATGTACATTAAACTCTAAAAATTCTCGAAGATTACACTTTGCTCAAATAAGTTAAAACAAACAATATTATATCTTACCTGGTCAATTCAATAACTACTGGAGTCTCAAAGTTTCGAAAGAATTAACATGTATATCAATTTACACCAAAACTTTCATATTAAGAATTTCCAAAATCTAATGTCATCTTATTACATGTAAATATAAGTTAAAATTGAAGTTAAAACTAGCTTATCTTACCAATCTTTTACACACTTTTTAAGAAATTTAGAGTTTGAAGAAGAAGAGGAAACTAAACTGTCCAAGAAATTCTTGATTAACTTAAAATATACACCATTGATATCGAACACCTTTAGTTCAAACTCAACTCTAATTTTTTTTTTCTATAACCGTTAAACCTAAGGCATGCATGTTCTTCCATTGGTCATACGAATTAAAGAACTATTGAAAAGCTAATGCAATGATCCTAATCTTTTTCTTAACAAGATAGTAGAGAGATTTAAGATTTAGAAATGAGAATTTAGAGTTTAGAGAGATTTACAATGAAAAAAGAAGCTTAAAAGCTTTCAAGTTGAAAAGGATGAAGGATGAGAATAAAATATGAGAGAATGAAAGAAATGATATGTTGTTCAGAAAGGAAAGCAAGAAACTTTCCAAATGCTATTAACACCCACTTTATCACTATTATCACCTCCCTCTAGATTTTTTCACCGTTTGAAATGTATTCATCTTTCAACTCAACAACTACTAAAAACTAAAAAACTCCATATTATTTATGCTTTCTACACCCTTCATAACATATTATTTCCAGTTTTTAACTTAAGCTCACTTATCCCACTCTACTTAAATTTAAAACAAAATATAGCCGATAAAAGAAACATATATATACATATTAATTAAAATAAGGTTTCAAACATATATAATTTAAATTTATTTATCACTTTTTAATTACTTCATCCACTTATATTACATCACCTTAGAAAAGTTACAATTTTTGTTTTTAAAAATTTCTAAATAAAATCATTGACTAGATTATTTTTATAAACTAATTTTCAAAGTAGGTTATCTATTTTTCTTTCATTTTTATTTTTTATTATGAATTCCTTTTAATTTTTTTTAAAAAACAAGGAAACATGTCAAGCTTATATTTTATTACTGACGTGCCAAGCTTATGTTTGATTAATTGTGATAATATACCTTATTTTATTAACTAAATTAAGTACACTTATCGTAGATATTATGTTGCGTTTTTTTAAAAAATAATTTATTTACAACAAGTTTTTGAAAGTAACTTTAGTCTGGTTCTTTTCTATTTCAAAAAAATGCGAATACATCCATTTTCGTTTCTTTGACTCAGAAAATAGCGAAAATAGGGTTAAAATACGATCAAATGATATTTATTTTTATGTTTTCAAAGAGTATATTTTGAAAATAAATTTAACAATTATTTGTTTCATCTTTACTTTACAACTTTCAAAATTAGTTCTTATTAAACCGTTATTTAGTTTTTCTTATTTTGTTTTGAAAACAGTTATTCGATTTATCAGCTGGACTTTAGACTCTATGAATCTGAATGAAAGCTATCCTTGTAGACACACAAACTTAAAAAAGAAAAAGGGTGAGAGGCATAAAGAGGAATGGATATTTTCCATTTGTGATGTCAAGTGCTGCTTCATCTTCAAGTTAACAGTAGGGTTCCCATTGCAATCATTCTTCTCAACAACTTTTTTTATGCTTCAACATTTTAATGATATTTTGACGTAGATTGGGAAAGAAGAAGTGGTCCACACTGTACATATGTGGTTCAAAATGGATAACCATAATATGCAGTGTTGATTTTTAACCCATGACTATTTAGATACTTCGATTGTTAAAGTTGTCGATAATTCTAACGTTTATTGTTTTTCTCTGATACATTGGATAAAAGATGCCGAGTTACCATGTTAGTTGCCAACCTATCTTTCATCATCACCATCGAGGGAAAACTAAAAACAACCTCTTTGAAAATGGTACAGACAAATTTGGTTGAAAAGATACAGATCTAATAAGAACCATGCAATTGATTATCTAAACACGGTAGTTAGTCATTCAAATCAAATTATCAGACATATTTTTTTTTTTTGTATTTCCAACAAATTTGTGTAAAAAATAAATTTATTTTACATTTTTAAGTTGCAAAACTTAGAAAGAAAATTAATGACTAATCTTTAAGGTATTGAGATACATTTAAAATTAACACACTTCTTGATACATATTTATATAAAATAAAATTTTAATTCAACTACATTTAAATTAAAAACATTTAATTTAATCTTGATGAATGATTTAAGGGCATCATTACACTAAGTGTCATAAATTTAAAAACAGAAAGATATTTCTATTAGAATGTACTAAAATTTAAGACTCTCTTTATTAAAAAGACATAATGTGTTTAATAAACAATTTAAAGTGATCCTTTAATTAGAGGAGAAGTTGTAAAAATATTTAAAAATGATTTAGCATAATGGGAATTTATGAAAGTAAAACCTCACGTGATAACTCTTGCAAGGTAAATAGAGTATAAGTAGAAATGTATTTTCTATACGACATAAAGTATATATTTGTTTTTATATTTTTAGTAATTTCTTATAAAGTGTAATTTTATAGTTTCAATCACGAAAATATATTTATATAAAATATTGTAAAACTTGAACAATAATTAAATTATTAATGTTTTTATACTTTCAAGTATATATTATGCTAATTTTGACGAACATAAATGAAGTAGATATTTTCAAAATTTATTAAAATAACATAAATATATTTTATATGAAATAAAATTTTAATATAATAGCACATTTTTACGTTAAGTTATCCATTTCAAATTATTAAATATTTTTATTTTAAAAGGCAATAAAATATACTATAATATATTGATTATTTGATTATTAAATATAATTTTTATCGATCTTCTTAATGAATTAAAAAATATAATATACCTTATTCTTTGAACATTTTTTTTTCAAAACGAAACTAAATTTATTCTCTAAAAAAAATACATTATTCTGTGTATCACTGGGGTATTAAATAATTTAAAATAAATTTACGATTTTCTAAATATGTTAGGTCGAATAAAATATTTTAATCTAGTGAATTTAGATTAAATTATTATATGTCAAAAATTATTATTATCTTAACATAAGGTGAATTTAGAACATCTTTCAAATGAGTTATAATTAGAATTATAAATTTACAATTTGAACCTAATAAAATAATTTTATTAAAATATATTGATGTGAAATGAAATCTAAAAACTTAATTTTTAAATAAAATATAGAATTCATAATTTAATTTAAAACTCAATCATTTAAATAAAAAAAGATAAAATATATATTTTTAAATGAAAAATTTTAAAATAATATAAATTAATATAACATAACATAAAATAAAATAATATTCATTATTTTAAAAAAGTTTTGAAGAAAACTTTTTTTGAAACAAAAATAGGCATTGACAAAGGATATCCTATTGACATTGAGATCTTCGTCCTGATGAGTGCAAGCCTGTGGTGGACCCCACTTTCGTTAAGCAAGCCCGTGACTCTCTAATCTGTGACTCTAAGTTATTCTTAGAATAATTGCTGATTATTATATTATTAAAAAAACTTTACTTACTAGAAGAACCTCCATGTGAATGTGACTGGCCCCTAACACGTGCAAATCATTAATTTGTTTTTTAAAAATAAGGTTTAATAATTCATTTGATTTTTATAGGTTAACAAAATTTACTTTTCATTTTATATTTAAAAATCATTCATTTCCATTTTTTTACACAGATTATTATGGAATGGATTTATGCTTAAAACTTCAAGTCAATAATTGTATATTAATATAATTAAGCTGCTTCTCCAAAATTTAAGAAGTACAAAAATTTAAATTAATCAATGTAGGGCAACAAATTATCATGGAGACTTATGGGCTTCAGTGTCCAGGTTTCTATTCTAGGCCCTAAGTAGGCTTCTCTGTTTCCTTTTCAACCTTAAGATTTTCAATTCATTGTTTTATTTATGAAAATTGATTGTTAAACTATCATCAATCAGTCATAACAATAAATTATGAATAGTTGATAATCTGCTGAAATTTCATCCAACAAACAACCTTTGGCAAGTGAGATCACTGTTTTTGTTTAGCGGACAAAAAATATCTGTAACATAAAAAAAATATAAAAATATAATTAATTCGTTAAAAAATACATAATTACTATTCATCTACATCAAATTTAAAGAAAAGTAAGATTCATGTTTCTTCTTTTTCCATCATTTATTTCTTATCAAACACATTTTATTAGTATTTCTTACTTTCTTTTCCAAGATGTTCAAACAAGTTGCTTTTTTAAATGAATAATTTGTTCAAACAAATTGTTGAGAATAAAAAAGGTAATGTAGGTATTGAAATTAGGTTCAAGGGTTCCCACCTGTCCAAGTGTCTGATTACAAATTCATGAGATTGATTACATGTATTGCCTATCTTGAAAGCAACTGCAAAAGATGTCAATCAGAACAAAAAATTATTTTTAATAGATACTAACTAACAAGTGGAAATTGTAGGGTGTGTAGATAATAGGGTCGAAACAAAACAAAATAAAAATAATACAAAAGGACATGAAAAGAATTTAAATTAGCAAATGTTAATAGAAATAGTAAATAAAACAATCTAGCTTTTTTGTGCAAAGGTTCTTTCTGAGAGGTTGAGATTTGTTTTAACCATATTTAACATCGATTGGAATAAAGAAAAACATTGAATAACCATATTTTTTTTGTATTTTTCATTAATTCGCCTTAATATTCATACAAAAATAATTTTAATTGATAAAATGATATTCATCATGAAATTGCTTTACTTTTGCATATATATATATATATATATATATTATTAGAAAAAATAATAAAAGCAAATGTTAAGAACAAATTTACTAACGGATTTCAATTATTTTTTGTTGAATTTTTAAGCTTTCTTGTCAAAGATTTCAACTTTGCTTTTTGGAGTTGATTCTATTGTCGTTGATAGCATAAGAACGTCTCTGATTTTGAATTGCATTAGTTTTCTTGCTTGTGACTTATTTTTTTGGATTTTCCGTGAATATAATAAAGAAACTCTTTTTATTGTTATTGTTGCATGTTTCTAACATAAGAGACACTTTTTCATACTATAACGCTTTTTCTACGAGCACATTTCGGGATTTATTGTGGACAAATCAATGTAGAATGTTGTTGAATTGTGATGTTTTAATGATATAAATATATAGAGTTGGTCTGACTGACTTTACATGGAATTGACTTAGCTAAGATTACAAAGAGTTTGTCTTCAAAAACCAATAATAATGAATTAACATTCTTAAATTTAAAGTCCAATATACAAATTTATAATTATTTATTAATTAATATTAACTTTTGACTAACACTAAATATTGATTTTTTTTAGTGATTTATAATTTCGCATTCTTGAGTCAAATAGTTTAGCTATAAATTTTGTTTTCCTTTATTGCTTTTTTTGGATACTTCTACTCCTTATATCGTCTCTTGACCAAATTCCTCACTAAATTATGTTTGAAAGTCCAAAGTTTATGAAATCAATGTGGCTTTGCAAAAACTTTGTATTTTAGCTTAACTGTTTACAGCGCCATAAAAAATTAAGATGTATAAGAAGGCAGACATGTTAGGGAGCTTCATGCCCTTGCCACCAAATATTTCCATTTAAAAAGTAAAGTAGGCTTTTATTACTAAAACTAAGTCCAATGTAGCAAATCTATTAAGTTCCACAATAATTTTCACTTTGCCTCTCCACTTGATATTCTCAAGTATTCTTGTGTAAGCATCTTTAATCTCAACTTAAACACACGGTTATAGGTTTGGAGTAAGGACTTACTCTCAACATCTTAAACACAAACATCAACAATATAGCACTCTTTAAGATTCACTCCACTATCTAATATGCAACACTCGATCTGCTTCTTCTCGTGGAGGTCTTATATATTTATAGGTTCTACTTTTTTATATATGAAAAAAACTAGTTTACAATGTTACAAAGTTCTGTTGTGAGAGATTTTGTAAAATAATTAGTCGTTACAATGTTACGCACACTTTAATGCAATAATAAAATGAAGTCATCAATTGATAGTTTGATAAGATAAAAAAATCTGACATATATATCTTTCACTTTAGGTACTTGGCTGCTTGTATAGGAAGACAAAAATGCTTATGTGCCAAATAACAATGCTTTTTTCCTTTCTTTGTTTTGAGTTTGTCTTGATATATGTAGTACACAGTTTTCATTTGACTTTAAAGCATTGATCCTATAGAAACTTCGTACTTATATATATCTTTATAAATGAAATCATTAAAATTAAACGCAGTCCGTTTATTATATACATGATCAATTATCAATTAGTTTATATAAGAATATATAAATTTATTTACCAATTATAATATTCAAATCATGTTTTTTTATGCATAAAAAAATCATGATTCAAGCATGTAAATCACGTATAAATAATATAATTTTATGTGAATCATGTCAAAAAAATATCGGACAAACTAAACTAATTTACGAAGTATGTGTTTCCTAGTTTGAGATCTCTTCTAGTCGAGAACGTTGTCGGTGCTCATGATTTATAATTTCAATGCAAATTTAAATTGATTAGTTAAATTGCATTCTTTAAAAAGTTCATATAAATTAAGAAGATGTATTAAATTTGATATAATGTATACCAATGCTTAACATATAGACTGTACTTTTTTAAAAACTGGAATAAATAGAAACTTAAAGTTAAAAATTAATTTTGATTTTTAAAATTTAAAAGTCTCTGAACCAGAGATAAATAAACAGATTTACATAAGTATATATTTAATAAATCTAAAACTCAAATAAGTAAATTTCATATACACCTCTAAATCATGATTTAAGCTTGCTATACGCTATTAGTGACTATCTAACTAAATATTATTAACGTATCTTATTCCACGTGCAAAAATAGATTTGAAAATAGTAATATTTTGTAGATATTTATGCGTCTATCATTCCATAGAGAGAGACGGAAATAAAGCAGAGAAATAATAAATGAAATTAGGATATGCGGTGTAAAAAGACAATGATAAAAATAAGGAAAATATTTTTTGAGCATCCTAAATGCTAATCTAGGTTTAAATAGAGACATAAATAAAAGGAAAAGGCTAAATATTATAATATGTTGGAAAGATAAAAAAAAATGAATAAGGTGTTTGTAGAGTTTAGGTATCCAAAAACCCTGCTGAAAAATTGAGGTATGAATTTGAAATACTCGTATTATTATACATCCTTTAAAAACAAATCTGCATATTCATTGATCCTACGGTGGAATCGAGTGGTTCACAGGTGCCAAAACTTTACCCTGGATTCTCCGCCGTTGAATTTGAGACCCACAACACCACCTCACAAGCATCCAAAACCTAATTCAAGGTGGTTTCTCTGCCAGCTAAAACCCTTCTCTTAAACCCGTTTAACTATTTTAATAATTATAATTACTTCCGTAATTTGTTCTGAAACAATTTGCCCTACTTGCATTCCGAAAACACTATATAAACCACCTTTCACTGCCAATAACTCATCCCCACAAACACTCTTCTCTTTTGTAGCTACATTTAGCTGAAAGAGTTTTAAGATGGGTTCCAAAACTCACTCTTCCCTTGCTCTTTTCCTCATACTCAACATCCTCTTCTTTTCCCTTGTCTCTGCTTGCGGGACATGCCCTGGCTCACAGCCTAAGCCAAAGCATAAGCCTGTGAATCCAAGTCCTTCACGTGGCTCCGGTGGTTACGGTGGCCCGGGTGGTTCCGGTGGCTCGGGAGGTTCCGGTGGCTCTGGTGGTTCGGGTGGTTCGGGTGGTTCTGGTGGATCTGGTGGTTCGGGTGGCTCTGGTGGTTCGGGTGGTTCTAGTGCCACATGCCCCCGTGATGCACTGAAACTAGGAGTGTGTGCCAATGTGCTAAACGGGTTGGTGAACGCCACCTTGGGTCAGCCACCAGTGACCCCTTGCTGCACCCTCCTCAATGGTCTCGTTGATCTTGAGGCTGCAGTGTGTCTCTGCACTGCCCTTAGAGCAAACATTCTGGGCATCAACCTCAACCTTCCCATCTCCCTCTCCTTGCTTCTCAACGTTTGCTCTATACGACCACCACGTAATTTCCAATGCTCCTAATCGTGGCCAATACACAAGTTGGTGCTAGTTCTGGCTTTGTGTGTCTTATTTTCCAGATTTCATTGATCGTGGTACGATTCTAGTACGTGCATGGATGGTTAACTCCTCGTTATTCTGTCGCTTTAATTAGTGTTTGTTTTGTCAGGAGAAGTGTCGCATTAAATAAATTCCCAACGCTTTCTTATGTAAAGCGAAAGGAATCAAACATGATAGTGTTATTTATTTGACTGATCGATAAATGATTAATGTTACAAACACCTTATTTTATTGCCGCCTTCGAATGTTGTCTTTTTGGTGAATGAAAGGATTAGCTGGCTCATCAGAAAAATTACTTTCCCTTTAGAACTTCTGTCCAACACCCAACAATAGGGCACTGCGAAAAAAATAATAAAAACGAATAGAAAGCAAACACAGCCATCGTCTCTGCAACGAGCCCGTGACTAATGTACTTTATCACTCCACGTGCAAGAACTATTATTTTACATTTTATTTAACTCTGAATAATAATAATTATCGATTTATGGCTTTAGGCCAACTGGTTCATTTGACTGTGTTTGGTCCATGATCTACATCTAGATTAAAATTATTTTGAGTAACTTTATTTCACATGAATATAAAGACTAAAATCGCGAAACCAAATATGGAATACATTGTGTTGTGGCTACTTCCAAACTTATGTCTCTCAGTGTAACAAATTAAGCAAAAATGCACATCTGAACTTTGTTCCACTCCTACAAATGGTCCTTAGCTCCACTTTTGCTCACTAGCTATTAAAGATTAATTCATTAACCACAATAGATTGTTGGTTGGACAAATTCCATTTACATTCAGCAATAAAATCAAGAATTTCTTGATTTTGGTCCAATGTTTGTTTGATTTATTGAGGAAATAATTTGGAGAGATTTGAATTGGCTAGAATGAATGGTTTATATAATTGGCCATTTAAATGTACTATTCCATACCCCCAAAACTCTGAAACCATTTAGTGCATTATTACTTTTCTTTCCAGTTGTCTTGAACGTATGTCACACTGATTTAATTATTTTATTTTAGGAAAAGGTATTATGGGTAAAGTATTCATCAACACCTCTTATATATTTAGAGAAAAAATAAAATAAATAAATTATAAATTTATATAATATATAATATAATGAGAAAAGAAAAAACAAAATTAGATTATAATTTTTTGTGTGTGTATTTATATATATATATATATATATATATATATATATATATATATATTAATGTCTTTTATTTGATTAGAGAGAAGTAGTATTCATAATCGAGGTTTTTGGAAACAGGCTTGTCCATTTTCGAAGTTCAATGATTCTATATAATTATATTTTAATTATAAACATTAAATTTTTGAGAATCTATAATCCTGCATCACTGAACACAAACCTACAATCTCGTGCAGGTGCATTGGGAATGAGTTTTTGACGTTTGCCCTAGCTTTCTTTGGCAACATATTGTAAAGCTAAAATTCCAAATAAGCTAAAAAAAAGTTAGTGAGTAGTGTAAAACCTAGAAAATCTGTCATTTGAGTAGAAATGATAGAAGTGGAATGAGTGTTTGATTATTATATTATTAAACTAAAAATGCGTATTTATAGAAAAAATAAGTAGTCAAGTCTCATTTTCACTCAAGCTATCATCTCTCTAAAACTCCTAACCCTCTTTTTCTCTAACTACTCTCTAAGTCTCCGCTTCCATATTTCATCAGTTTCTCAAGCGGAGCCCACTGTTGGACTCGTGACGGAGAATAGAGCAAGTCTATCCGATCAGAATCTCCGTTAGAGTAAGTTCATTCTCTGCCTTCTTCCCTTAGAGTCATTTTTAGGGTTTTGATTTCTTCTGCCTTATGAGCTTGCATATGGCATCTGAGTTATCAGATAGTGCCCCTGTGAGGTCAGTTCCCTAGTGTTTTCGTCTGATCGTTGATCAAAGGACATTTTGATGCAGATTTGAATTCTTGACGATCTTAGGCTTTGGGGCTGTTAGAGAGAACTTCTAGTGCAATTCAGGTAAGGGAAGCTAACCTTAGTGCTTGTTTGTTTTACAAATTTAAGTATTGAATAGAGAAGTTAATGATTGTAGTAATTGTACAATTTGTATCTGGTAAAGTTTCCTGTAGGTCTGAAATGTTGAATTGAATGTTGCATGTATGAGATAGTTGTGTGAAAATTGATGATATGTTGCTCTGTTGAATAGATAATTTGTGCTAGGGTAAATCATTCATCGTGTATGTGGCTTGATTTTCACCCAATTTATTCATCTGAGGCATGCATGGTAACTCTGATATAGTGAATTCTGCTGATTTTTCTGCATAATTCGCCCAAGCGACATCATCTCGCCCATGCGAGAATGGTTTCGAGTAGCAAGTATGCTCTATGGACTGTTTTCACCTAGGCGGAAAATTACTCGCCCAGGCGAGAAAGTAGTTCGCTCAAGCGATGGTACAGTCGCCCAGGCGAGGAAGCCCTTGGAGCAAGTGTGCTCTCTGGAGTGCTTTCGCTTAGGCGAGAAATCTTTCACCCAAGCGATGAGGTATTCTCACCCAGGCGAGAGTATTTTCGCTAAGGCGAAAATAGACCTTGCTCTCTGGACTACTTTCGCCCAAACGATAAATTTTTCGCTCAGGCGAGGGATATTTTCGCCTGGGCGAAATTGGTCTCACCCAAGCTAAAAAAAAAAGAAAAAAATTGGCTTTTTGTTTCTGAATGTTTAGCTCTTTTGGAATGCAATGTATGTATTAAATAAACTAGATTAATTGATAATTCAAGTGTAATTATACTGGTAGTTTAGTGACTTCTTTAAATGTTGAGATTGAAGTGGAGATTAAGATTTAACAATGAATGAATGCATGAGTAGAGATCTATATAGTGATGTTATATTGTTAAAAGTATTGATAAAGTTGGTCAAAGCCTAGGCATAGTGTTTTCAGGAAAGAAAACACCCGTGTCTTGGTTAATTAGGAAGTGCATTGTCTAAGGATCTGATCAATAACGATTGATATCCTGACTCTACTAGTAATAGGAATCAAATAGATGATCATTACTAGGTGGTGAGAGTCGAAGGAGGTCT
>Ga0209700_106645_pt1 | contig 17580 bp, 11 predicted proteins | sample SiratroredBW_FD_187528 | JGI IMG/M metagenome (GOLD analysis project Ga0209700, IMG submission 187528) | Root nodule microbial communities of legume samples collected from California, USA - Siratro red BW (SPAdes) (version 2) | ecosystem: Host-associated > Plants > Roots > Nodule | place: USA...
TTTTTTATATATATATATATATATATATATATATATATATATATATATATATATATATATATATATATATATATTAAATTGTGTCTATATTTTTACTCAGATCTTCACATAAGAAGGAAGATAGTTACATTATAATTTTTATCTCCAATAATTTTGGTAATTTTTTTATTTTTCACATTTTTTTCTTTTCACTTAAAAAATAAGTGTACCGGTTTCTTTCCATATATCCACACACATTTGAATAGCAAGCATGGTGTTATAGGTTGTAATTTGAGTATAATTATTATGGAAAGCAAAATTATGAATTGGTTATATGAATGGTTTTCTATTGCATATCATATGCAAAAGTAACCTTTGTTTAACAGAGCGTAGAAAGTGGTTCTGGTCCATATCACCCTCCATGCATGGCAGCCATTCTAGGAAATGGAGTTGCTGCTACACGTTAAGTGAATTTTTTTAAATTTTCTTTTTTGTGAGAACTGTTTTGTGGATGGTTGTCTCATTTTCTTTGTTTCTGTTAGGCCTGTGGCCCCAGCAAACAACTCTTCCAAAGGTTAAAAGATTACAAAAATATAAGGAAAATAAATGAGATGAGAACTCAGTGCTTAATTATAAACATATGTCTTTAGCCATATTTTCCCAAGTAATGACAAAAATAGTAGTTCAATGAGAATCAAATATGGAAGATTCTAGAGCAGAATCCTGCAGTGCAAATGACTTGAATATGTGTGCAAACTTTCAATACCTTTGCTTATTTGGCAATCTCTTGTGCAACTCGCAAGGGTACTTTGGCTCTCTCCAAAAGAAGAAACAAGGGCCAAAATAATTAATGAGGACCATTCGGCAAAACCTAACCGTTGCTGTAATCTTTAATATTCCACAATAGTATTTGGTCATGACCCAATTAATACAGACCATTTTGTTTTAAATCAAGGAAGGTCTTCAGCAATATTGTAATTCACAGATGCTGAAATTGGCACTTTCACAACTGACACATGTCTGCTTCTCTTTTTGTCCTGTGCATGTTATGTGCATTGCATATTCCATTGGATATTCTTAGATCCTCCTTAAGAATAATCATGCAACAACTATAATCCATTAATTCTAACTCCCACCAAAAGCAATGTAGGTGCCTAGGTGGACCACTAAAATAACGCATCACCAAAACAACTACATAGGTGTGATTAAAAATTTGCTCAATGTGTAAGGAGTATGACTGAGTCAGACTAGTAACTTTTAATCAGTCAGAATCTCAAGAAGTACCAATTGAAACATTGATCATGCTCCCAAATTTAAAATTTGAAATTTCAGTTCACTTTCTGTGCAAGGAGATAACATGGTAGCCAGCTAAGAGGGTGGGGGTGGGACTTATTTAACATCAAAACTGTCACTCTGTGTATTTTACCTCTGATATAAATCCCATATAACAGGAGTAAAGATCATTTCAGTACAAAAAAAAATGTCAGAAGGAAATATGAACGGACTTTCTACAATAATTTGGTAACAAAACTTGTGCAACATTTTGAAACTTAATAACTAGGAGAAGCAGAGGTGTGGGTAGAGGAGGATGAGGCAGGAGAATTTGAATGAACAGCTCCTTCACTGTGATGAGCCCTTTCATCTGAATTTGAATGTTCAGAATGCTTAAACTTCTGAAACTGTGGCTTCTTCATTGAATCAGCTGATGGTTGTGAAACAAGTGTAGGATGTGTGGCCACTGGTGCATAAACTCCAGCAGGTGCTGCAACTGTGGTCACTTCCCTTGATGCTGTTGAGGTGGCTACAGCTGCATATTCTGGTGACTGAACAAAAATGTTCCCTACAAGGACAAAAGGCGCCGCTTGTGGACTAGAAGTGTTGTGAACCGAGGGAGGACTTGGCCTTCTAGTGTGCAAACGGTATTTCTGTCCAAAACACAAAAAGAAAAATTTATTTAGACTAAGATTAAAAATATGGAACGGTTGGAACTCAAGAATATTTACTATACCTACAAAAATCTTATTTAGTTTGGAATCTCTTAAAACTGGAAGGGAGGGGTTCAGGAAACAAGAACAAACAGTTAAAGATTCCACACCGGGAAGACTAGACTAGACAATGGAAATTACACTAGCAAAGACCCCGATTGTGATTCTACCAGCTTAAGCTAACTTTGATAACCAATCTTTGGGAATCGGGATATATATATATACAACATATAGATATACCTAACATACCTGTAAATGGCTTTTGACTTCATCATTTGTGAGGCCATCAACATTCATTAGCTCTCTGATTTGTTTTGGTGTGGCAGCTGCAGAAGACACGAAAATATGCAATTACAGTGACATCCCAAACACATGACAGAACAAACAAAAGTGATTAAGATACTCACAATCTGCACCCCCAAGTTGCTGAAGGGCATGCAAGAAGCGCTTATGCAAGTCCTGAGACCAGCACCTGCGCTGCTTTCTCTGTCCCTCATTCAGATTTTTCTCTGGGGTGGGTTCTCCGGCGCTAGAACTCGCAGCAGCTACCCTGGTCGAAGAGGGTGTTTTACACAATGATTCAGTTGCCTTTGCAGCTCTTTCTTCCTTGTGGAATGGCTGGAAAGCACCACCACCACTTCCACTTCTCTTCAATTCCATCCCAGGCACTTTCCTAGCCGCATCCTGAACAATTTGCCAAGAAAATTGCATACACACAAAATGGAAAAATAGTCAATTCAATTCATCAATATCGTCTAAACAAAGCACAAAACTCACTCAAACAATGTCAAATTCACAATTAAGCTTTAGTCTTCTTACCTCCTCAGATGGGGGATCTGGATTCCACAACTGAACAGATCTAAGCCAGTCGGATTTCCTCTTATCACTGTTGGTATTATTCTCATTCAAATCCCTTTGCTTGGGAGAATGCTGTTCATTGTCTTCATCATCTTCATCGCAACATGGGGATGATGATGATGCCCTTTTCTTGATTGGAATGAACTCCTCCAAAACTGGCCCCTCCGATGACGTTGTCCGCTCCGAACACTCCGATTGGCCAATCAAATTATACTCGCTCGTGGTACCAGACAACTGTTGTTTGCAAGCTGCAATGGCTGCAAACATAATAAAAGCAAGAAAACCAAGAAACCAAAACCCACTCAGAAAACAAACCCAGAAAATAAAGGAGGAAACTTTATAATCTTGACGAAAGTAAGAAAAGGGTATGGTTTGTTTGTTTGTTTGTTTGATGAGTTACCTTGAGTAACTAGTTCCAAAGAAAGAGGAAGCTCTTTGCAGAACACCTGAATCTTACGGCGTTCTTCTTCCAATGCCTGGATGTAGTCAGGAAAGCCCATCTTCAAACGCTGAATTTTCTCGGTGAAGAAATACATTTATGGAAGCCAAGGTGGTGGTGTAGAGAAGAAAAACAGAGAGAGGAAGACGGAGAAGAGATATATAAGGAAATGGCGTTTTATGGCAGCAGAGAGGAGCCAAGAGACAGAGCTTCTCATTGAAGAATATGGGATCTTAGAATCAAATTTTGGAATAATAAAATAGACTTGTAAACCAAGCAAGAAAAACTAAAAAGAAAAAGAAAATTCCCAACAAAGAGGAAGAGAGAGAGAGAGAGACGGGTCGAGAAAACGAGACATTGAATTGAAAGAACGCGGCTCGGGAAAATATCGCGGTCGGGGCGTCGCATACAGAATCTTTGATGCTTTTTATATTGTTTTTTAATTTGTTTTTGCTGTCCTCGCGGTAGAGATAAATTGTTTTTAATTTTGAAAAATAGTTTGAAAATAAAACTTCTGTATAGAATCTAAATATTAAATATTTTAAATTAAACCCCAAAATATTTTAATTAATTTTATAATCTTAAGTTTGACTTATTTTTAATTCATAAATTAATATAAGCATTTCTAAATTCATATTAAAGAATTAAAATAAAATGGTAAAATATTTTCAAAAAATTATTTTTAATTAATTAAAATTCAACTCTTAAAAAATGAGATTAATAAATACAGTTAATAATTATTAATTTCTACTTCTAGGAGAGAGAGAGAATGGTGTTTTGTAAGCCGTTTAGTTGTGCACTAGCAATTGCATTTGTCTCTGTCTCTTCACCAATAACTGTTGCGGTTTAAGGATAAGATCAACAACTCTCTCTTGTATCCTTTCTTTTTTCTGCTAACCTTTCTATTTTAATATTTCAAGGATTATCATATGAAAACAAAGTTTGTGTCAAATTATATTAGGTTTTTAATATGTAAACATCCAACCATAAATCATTGCATACAACAAATTAGTTAAACCTGATAATAATTATTTTACAATATATAAATAATACTTTAAATTAATTAATAATGTAAATTTATACTTTCCGTTCTCAATTATTAAATTACATGTTTATGAATATTGAAATAAGTTAATGAAAAAGGATGTAGAAAAAGACGAGAAATGTTGTAAAGTCCATTGGTTGGAAAGAGAAGAGTGGGTGGTAGTGCATCGAAATTGGCCTTTGAGGCACTTGAATGGACAATCTTTATTTGTTTTGTTGAGTGTATTTGTGTTGTATTATAGAGTAGTACAACATCTCATTCATTTTATCTCTATCTCTAGCACCACTTGTACCAGCTGTTCTGACTTATCTGCGTGTGACTTTCTTAAAATATTTAGAATCATCTCAATCATTTCTCATGACTTTCTTCACTTCATATTATCTTAACCTTGCCACGTATCATGTATAATCCAGATAATCTTTTAACACATGTTTCATTTCATGTATAATCTCTCTATACTTTCTTTCCCTTTTTTGTCTTTTTCCAAATAAAATATTTAATTTTTGTTTTATTTTTCATGTATTTATACTTTATTACTTTTTCCCATCGCAGCATGTGTATGTATTCGATATCCAATCACTTGTTCAATCAATATCTAAATATTCTACGATTGAATTAAAAATTTAATACTTCTTCCTAAAGCAATTTCAAATTATGTATATAGATTAAAGGTACAAAAGTTGGAAATAAATTCTTAAATATAAAATAGGTTTAGTGTACTGAAAATACTATAATATAAATTGTTATCCTTCAATTTAATGAAAGACAACGCAAAAAAAAAAAAAAAAAAAAAAAAAAAAAAAAAAAAAAAAAAAAAAAAAAAAAAAAAAAAAAAAAAAAAAAAAAAAAAAAAAAAAAACTCATAAATTGTAAGTGAATTAAACTTTTTGAACTAATCAATTATCTTATATTCGTAACTTTTCATAGACATTTTTTTAGAAAAAAAAAACAAATAGTTCTTTTTTTCGAAAACTATAGTTAGTTTATTGTAACTTGTACATTTGTAAAAAAAAAAAATATTATCTAACTTTTAAAACTTTACTTTTTAAGTTGTACATAAACTAATTTTAACTTGTATGAATTTTTTACTGTTAAAATTCGTATGAAAAAATAATTTAAACATAATCATAATTTATTTTTATAAATGCTAATGTTTTCTTGAGTTGGATATCGAAGTTTTAAGACTAGCTAGAATTACAATTTAAATCCTCCCATTATAGGTTTTGGGACGAGTGCTTCATATATACAATTCTTGAATGTCTTTTAAAATATAATTATTGAATAATCGAAAATGTCAAAAAACCCATCATGTAATTTTTTTTAAAATAACCTCGGTATAATTCCTTTTACCATTTTATTATTAATTATATTTTATTTTTAGTTCCATTTGTCAACTTCAAATCCAATTCGTCCTCGTTTTTATTTCGTCATCAATAGTTCATGAATCATTTTTCGAACTAATTTAATATATTAGTATTTGTATATATCTTAATCGTATTTGAATATAAATTTTTAAAATATTTTAGCTGATAAAGTAACTCAAATTCATTTAATTTTAATTTTTATTTGGATAAATTGTTTCAATTATTAAAAAATAATTACTATAAATTTGAACCGAATAAATGAAGATGAATACGTCAATTAAAGTCATTAATTGATAAAGGTTTGATATTGGGCAATATATATTAATTTTGACAACACAATGCAACATTATAAATATAAAGTAACACTTGTACTAGAAAAACATCAACAACATTAACTAAAGGCCAGAGCCATAGTTAAGAAATCCATATTAACATGGTTCTCTGGTTTTAGAAAAGGGGCAATCGAACAACCTTAGCCTTGCTTTGAAGTTGTGTGTTCTGCAATGGAACCTAAAACAGTGAGCAAGAAATTGGGAAAAGCAGAGCAATCCAATGGACATGGCTTATGGGATAAGAACAAACTCATTATTGGAATTTCTGACTGTGTAGATAAATGTTGGGACAAGGGACTTGGCAACATGATGGGAACCCAACGTCACAGTGGCAGTAGGGTAGGGAGAAATGAACCTAAGATTTTCAAATTTGGAACTTTTCAAACCTAGGGTCAAATTTAGTAAATAGAAAATGTTACGAACTGCAATTACAATAAAAGGCAAAGGATTTGAGAAATTTGAAAAAAATTGTAAAACTTGTACAAGAATAAGGAAACAAAAACAAATAGAAATGACATGAAGCAGGAATGAGATTAAGGGATGATGTTGGGGAGAAAGGAAGAAAAAAGAAGATTAGGGCAGATGTTGGGGACCAAGAAAAACAAGGTTAATGTGAAAACATAACCAGTTGGGACGAACCAGAAAGAAGGGAGATCAAGACAAGATGCAATAACCAACATTTTATTTTATTGTTTTTTAATAAAATATTTTACTAAATAACAATTTACATTATCTATGCACAATTTACAAATACTCTAAACCTTAAATCTTTCAAAACTATTTCCCCTCATGACGTCAACATTTTAATGATTTAATTATTGGGTAATTAATTTAAACTTACTAAAAATGTTGTAAATACTATGTGTTTATATATAAATATAAATTTAAGTAAATTTTATATCTAAAATAAAATTTATCTACAAATCTATATTCATAAATAATAATTGATAAGTAAATCAACAAATATTAATTTTGAAATAATTTTAATCTAAATGGATAAATAATCTTTAACAATGTTGATAGTAAAACAATATGTATCAAGATCGACTAATTCTTTTTCACTTACATTGATTGATTGAAAAAAAAAAAAAAGTCTTGTTGACCTAACTAAAAATATACGATTAGCATAAACTTAAAAGTAGTATTTTAATGTTGGTTTAAAAATAATAATTAACATTTCTCAAAAGATAATCTTAACCTACATCGTAATGGACATTGATAAAAAAAACAACAAAACAATTTGAATTAAATATAAAAGAAATGTTGAATTAAATATCATTAAGAAAAAGTAATTAGTATTGAAAAAAAAAACTTTAACTAATATTACTAAAGAAGTAATAATGTAATATATTAGAAAAAAAAAAGTATGTGATGATGACATAGGTTTTGATTTTTATTCTACTGTGAGTCTTGTAAAAGTCTTCGTTATACCAAATCATTTCTCAATTTTCGATTTTCAGCCTTTGGTTGTGAAATAAGATATAGGTCTTTGATCTTCTAGTGGAGGGTTCGATTTTCGTCTTTAGCTGAGGTTTGAGCACTTGATCAAGAGAAGATTTCAATTTTCAGGTAGTCGGTCTTCAGGTCTCGACCAAGTGTAAGAGTCAGTCTTGTTTCGATAGGATGATAATTGTATTGCCTTTTGCGGAAGCATTGTAAGATGTTATTCGACGCTCAAGTTAATACCCAGTTTGATAAAAATATACTTTTCATCAAATGATGTTATGGTATTTATAGGCAACTACATGCCCTGTTCATGATGGGCCCTGAATTATCATGACCTTCTATGTTAATTATCATGCTAATTGTATTAAACACAGTGTTAAGAACATATCTGACTGTATATGATCTCGACAAACTACCTATTCGTATTTGCACAAAACTCAACCAGTTACCTATCAACCTCGATATAAAATCGACCACCTCTCAATTTCAACATAGAATCTCGATCGACCACTTCTTAACTTTAATACAATATTTTGATAGACTATCTCTCAACCGCGTACAATATCTACTATATAAAAAAAAATCTTATCGTCATCAATTAAAAAATACAATATTAAACTAATAAGATTCATCTTTTGTTTAAGCTAATGACATAGATATAATAAACTAAACTCTTATAAAAAAATATACCCATTAGACGATATAAAAAAAATACAGATATTTAAGAGTTAAAAGGATTTCAAGAATTTCGTATTTGTTTTGTAGAAAAAAATTAAAATAAATCTCATTTTAAATAATAAATTATTTTAATAAAATTTTAATTTTAATTTCTTTTGAAATGTCCAATCCAAATAACCTATTTTATCTTAAAATATTTAAACAATTACTATAAAATATATTATAGTAGCGGCACTCACTAGAGACCATGAACACATAATCACCGTTTGAATTCTCATTGGCATATATTATTGAGGAGGGATCACGGATCTATAAACTTTGAGGATTGGCTAATACACTTATTTCTTTCTCATCATCAATTTCTCTTCTTTGGGAAATGAATAAGAACAAATTAACTACTACTGCTGTTTTCCGTATGCAACAAATTACTTTTATTCTATTCTATTATTTCTTATACCAAAAAGCTAGCTAGCTTTCAGCATGTCTATTATTTTCTTCCAATTGTGCGGCATGTGATGATGGAGTAAGATATAATTTTCATCACTCTAAAAGCTTTTCATGTGTTATTCATGTGATAGTTTTACGATAGAGTTTTAGATTAATTCACAATATGTAAGTGGAAATAATTTTATCTTAAAAGTCATCAATTTTATGAAGAAAAATTAAATTTAAATTCATTTTTTAATAAAAAGATGAAAAAACTAAAATTAAACTTATTAAAAAAAGGAAAGTAGGATAAAAGAGACTGTTGTTGCTTATGTAATGATGCACAATGTTGAAGTTGAAGCTAAGAAGCAACATGTTTCCATTAACAGTCTATTCATAGACTCAGGAAGCTATGACTTATTAGTTTTAATAATGGGTCTATGATTTATGTGAAACAGTTTGGATGAGGCCCATTACTATTTTTGAGCCCAATAATCATACACTCTTTCCTTTTCGTTAGATGGGTCAGCTTTAGTAATATGTAACCCATTTGGACACGGCCTTTAGACTTTGTTCCATGTGCACCCATATATAGTATTTTGGTCCATTTTTATCTGTATTTTTTAAAGAGAACTCTCACTTCAAATTTTTATTTATACTCAAATTTTTAAATCTGCTCAGTTAAGATAATTCGAACTGATTTCACATGTGATAAAGTTCTATAATCATGAATCACTTGTTTTTTTTTTTTCTTTTTTGTTTTGTTTATTTTATGCCTTCATGGGGTCTGTGACATGGTTTTAGAGCATATGTTTTCAACACAAAATTATGCATTTATTGACAGACTAACAATATAATTAGCAAAAAATTCTACTGATATGAGTTAATGTTAAATCACATGCACATTTTATAGTTTTAAATTTGATATTTATCTTTTTTATCTTTTTAGTAAAATTACTTTTATATATCTTTTAATTTTTTTAAAATAAAATAAATATATATATACATTCACTCAATAATTGATGTTCCCTTCAATTATACTTAACAAGATGACACAAACCTCACTTTTTATTTAAAATGTCATATTAACCACACCTTAGATAAAAAATTTTAGAAATTAAAATTGCAAAATGTAAATATTTCTTATAAAAAAAATAAATGGTTTAATTATCATATAAAAACCATTTTCAATAAACTGTAATTTGTGTCGTAAAAATATAAAATTTATACATTTTTAGAAGACATTATTTAGTATAAAAGTATTGAGCTTACTACATAAAATGAGTAATCCTAACTTTTTTATTTTGTGACCACATCTGCTCGTCCCAACAATATGTCAACATCATTTAAAGAGATCTTAGAAAAACGATAACAATTTTTCCATAGTAGAATAGTTCAATTCACTTTACAAATTATTCTTTATTTTGTATATTTTTAAAACTTAATTTAAGATAATTATATGTTATCTTAAAATAAAATAAGGGATATGGATGTCACTATATTAAAAACAGAAAGAAAATAAATGCTATTTATTAAAAATATAAGGAAATTTGATATTTATCTAAAAAGACTAAATAAATAAGTACAATTCACCTTATAATTAATCCTGTCAATTAGAAAAGTCATTGAATCATGAATAATGCCATTAAATTTTTATTACTTAAATCATTTGATCACATAAATATTTAGTACAGTTTAAACCTATTTTATTAAGTAGTTTGTGGTTATGGTTGCATAGGTGAAAATTGAGAGAAAATATAATTATGAAGTTGATTGAGAAATAGTTGAAGAGGGGCAGTGACAGGTGAATGATGATGGCAGTGGTGCAGTGTAGGGTTAGTGGAATTAAGTTAATTTGGTGTGAGGTACAAAAACAACAAAATGGCAAACTTATCTTCGGCTTTCCCACATTGAAGTCTCTGATAAACTAAATTCACAAAGCATACTCATGCACCACCTACACTGCTTCTGTCTGTACTCTTTGGCCCATTCCATTCAATCCATGCACCCCTTTCTTCCCTTCTTTAAACCTCTGCAATGCCTTTAAGCCATTCATCTTCCTTCCTCTAACTAACTCCTCAAACTTTCTGCATCATTCCACCTAACTCATAAACATCCAAATATACGGTTTAAATGAATTCATGTACTTTACTAGAGTAAAATGGACCATTTCAAAACCACCCTAAAGAGACTAACACTATTTCCCACTAAATAACGACTCTATAAGTCTATCTCTTACCCTATTACTCTTTGTTGTTGTTGCTTGTTTGGGTGCATGCCATTTTTTCATCTTTTTTTTTAGAAATATTTTTCTTGCAGCCAACCTGATGGTAAGGAGTCCATAAAAAGAACAAAAAAATCATAGTGAATATTAAATATAAGAAAACCAAAAAAAAAGAAAGAAACATGTTAACACTAGAAAAAATAGAATAGATAGCAAAATTAATTATTAAATTTCATCCATTACTATGATTGATATGATATATTATCTTTTTATTAACTTTTAAATATTGATCAATTTTGTTTTTATAAGATCATAATGATCTTTAGAATCACTAACTCTTCATCGGTCATTTTTCTAAAGTCTTAATCTCGATCTTTTGGTCCCAGTTTCGATCTCGGTCTCAGAACGAAATACATGCAACGACACTTCGATGTTTAAGTCAATGCTTATCAAGTATAATGATTGGTATTTATATTAGATTTTTACCTTAGGATACCCACTTATTTATACTAATTTTTATAGGCATATGCCTATACGAATTTATGAGGAAGGCCCAAGTATCCCTTCATTGCAGATTTGGAACTATCTAGGAGTAATGTTATTATTAATCATCGGTCCTTGTTATGGAGAAAAGTAGTCCAGATATTATTGTTGAGATCTCTCTTATCCTACCTAGGACGTCTCGCCTTATACAATACACTAACACTCTTTCCAAACTCGAATGAGTTATGAAGAGACTTAAGAGATTTTTTTTTTCTTTTTATCAGGAGGCTATTGTTCTTTGGAGGTACACTAACCCTATAGGTTTAAAATGCATTGGTAGTTGTACATTCCAGGGACTTGTTATTGGAGGGCAAACAATGTGCGGTTGGGGGTCATGGTGATTTGCTTGCTCCATGTCCCCTTATGTTTATAAATAATGGGCTTTGTTGATATTTAAGTCACTATTATTTACAGTATTTCATTCGAGATATCGATTTGAGATATTTGAGCATTTTTCATTAAGATAAATAATGTCTTCTTTCTCTTGTGATGCTTATTCATTCATGGGGTTGTTGGGTGAGTCTGTGGGTGCAGATGGGCGAACATTTTTGGGTAACATGGAATTAGTTAGCTTGGCTGGTGAGGGCTACAATAGATCTCATGAATATCCTAAGGTTAGTCAAGAGTTATCCGGTGATGGGGAGGGTTGAGACTAGAATAACCAGTCGCCTTCGAAAGTTGTGGACAAGGTTGAGGAGCAGATTGAGAATGACCTCCTCATGAGGAGTGATTATGAGTGGGTAGATTCTCGCTTATGCGAGTATTTTTCTAAGTATTAGTGGTCATTCTTACTACGCTCCTTCGCCGAGAATGTTGATATTCTGGGGCTCGAGATTTCATATGGTATAATAGCTCTACAACGATATTCGTCAACTGACAATATTTGTCATGATAAAAAAGATTTGATTTTAGATTTTTATTCACGTATAATAACAAACCTTAATGTTTGGTTTCCTTTGGACAAGTTCACAATAGGAATTTAAGACATTTTTGTGGTCTTTGAAGTAACAAGAAATAAGAAAGGGATATTGATGGATTAAAGAAAATATATACTAGAGTTGTTAACAGATGCATGTGTTTTAGCCTGTAAACATGCAGTCACACCTATTGATAATATTGTTAAATTGTCTTTTACTATAAGTGCACCTTCCACATATGTTCATGTCTACAAAAGGTTGATTGGAAGACTTATATATCTCACTAATACTCGACCTAACATAACCTTTTATGTTCAATGACTTTCTCAGTTTCTTAATAAGACTAAAATTGCTCATTATAATGCAGCAATTAAAATTCTCGAAAATATTAAAGGAGTTCTAAGTCTTGGCTTGTTTTTCTCTTCCAACACTTTTGTCCATCTAAAGCCTTTTTAGATAGTGATTGAGGCACCTGTATTGATTCATGGCTCAGGATTGGTTTTTAGTGTGTACTTTGGGAATTTCCTTATATTTTGGAAATCAAAGAATCAAGGAACAATATCAAAGAGTTCATGTGAAGCTAAATACATAGCAATGACCATTATTACATGTGAAATTTAATGGATAGTTAATCTTTTTTAGCAGTCATCTCTTTTATGTTGTGACAATAACTCAACAAGGTACATTGCTACAAATATAATATTTTATGAGCATACGAAACACAGAAATAGATTATCACATTGTTAGAGAAAATTAAAGAAGAGTCTCATTTATCTACTTTCCATTTCTACCATATAACAACTAGCTCACATTTATATCAAAGCCTTAAATCCTCAATCTTTTAAAAATATTTGTTCTAAGTTGAGTTTCATCAATATTTACTCTCGAATTAAGAAGAGGTTTCAAAGGATATTGATTTAAGACTTCTAAAAAAAACTAATTTTATGTCAGAATCAGATTATAATATCTTTATTTACTATACCTAAAATGAGTACACTACTTTTATATATTTAGTCTTATACTTCTATTCTTAATAAAAAAATCTTTTCATTATTATATCTTTTATTCACTTTTTTTTCATCTATTTATTTTATAATAAATACTAATTTTGAACTAGTGTTCTGAATCCAAGTTTAATAAAATTGAAGTCACAGACTTCACAATTTGCTGACGCTCAAAATCTTCAGAAGAAAGTGTATCACCTCACCAAAAATATTTTGTTTTGGAACTTGTTTCTTTCTTCTTATACTTTGATAGAAACTTTCAACATGAAATGTCCAAATAATTTCATTAACAGGGATATGTCAAAGACTTCAAACATTAATGTTATAGCTAGATATTTTATTTTGCCTATATTATAGATAGATACCCTGACTAGTTGCATCACGTGGTAAGAGAAATATCTATATATGTTAGTAAACGTTCAACCCTATAAAGATGAAATTGTTGCTTTTAGAGACAATCAAGAAAGACACATTGCAGATATATACAAGATTGGTAAGTATCATTTATCTGCCATAAATAATGTGTAATGTTTGGATATAAAGGGTCTAAGAGATTATATATATCTATATATCTATATATATATTAAGTTAGTTTTATTAAATTCATGTTTTCTTTGAAAAAAATTAATAAGCCTTGTATAGGATCAATACATTTATTGCTAACAGATACCATTATTTGTATGAGATTGTTTTGGAAAGAACTAACAATTAAATATAAATTTGCAACATTGTTTTCAAGTAAAGATGAAAAAATAAATTTGGCAAAAAATAGATTAGTTATGTTAGTTTAAAGTATTACACGAAACATATATCTTTTGAAGAGACTAACTGAATTGACTTTGAAAAAAAAAACATTTTATGTTAAAAATGTCAGAAAAGAAATAAATCTAAACTACTTTATAAAGGATTTTGTTTACTTCAGCCATTATAAATTAACATAAGTTTATTTTCCTTCCCACAAGAACAGTATTGTTCTCAATTTCCACTTAAAGAAAATGAGATTTCCTTTTTTCTATGAAGTGAATGAATTTAGGCTTGTTGAAACAGTGAGGTGTTGAGCAGTCTCCGTGGGACAAACTTTGTTATGAATATCTGTTTCTTCTTCTGATGAAACTAGCCTCTGGATAAGAGTAGAGTAAAGGAGAACAACAACCTAGAGGCTACAAGATATCAATGTGTAGGCATACAGTGGGTATACTGAAAGGAGCCTAGATCAACCAACTTGGAACTTCCACCTGACCCTTTCGCCACCTTTTTTAGTTGTGGTGGATCACCCCTGAATTAATGAACCCTATGTCAATTCTCCATTGATGAGATGGTTGAACAGTTACTCAAAGATTCCAAGTTTTAGGGCTATGTCCAATCAAACACATGGCCCTACCACCCCTTTATTTTCAGCCCATTAATGCTGCACCCTTTCAATTTTCTTCACCTTGGAAGCATGGAAGGGAGCAATGTACTACACTGTTCACGAGATGCCTCAAGTTATGACCTCACTAATTGGCACCACAACAATCGCCCCATATTTCTGACCTTCTGCCCCACATTCACTATTTTTATCATTTTAAATTATGTATATTCACGCCATGCATGCAGCTATATATATACACATAATTAAACTTCATTCATAGCTACATGTTTATTGATTATTAACGTACTTTTGCATAATGCATGCTTTTGTTTCTCTACTTTTCCACTAAAATCAGTTTGGTAGTTAAGAGGTTTAGAATATCACATATAAGTCATACATTCTGATATATAGTGGAACCATTAAGTAGTTATATGATTATGATTATATGTTGGTAATGAATGTTAAAATGGAAGTGGTGTACACATGCCCTAAAGATTTTTGATACTTGAAGGAGTTGGAATAGTTAAAGTTGAAAGACTCGAGTTTCATTACATGCAGTACTTTTACATCGCCATCACAATTTCTTTGGTGATAACTAAGTGGAGAGAGGGACACACGCCTTGCCTTCTACAGTTCTCCATGTCTACTTACTCTGTTCATATTATCACTCTCACTTATAGTTTTGTGTGTTTACTGTCTCAGTCTGATATGGAAAGAGACTGTACCATCGCACACTCACTCTCACTTTTGGGTGTATGGGTGTGTGCACTGCAGATGAAGATAGAGAGAGATTTTTTTTCTTATCAAAAAGAGAGAGAAAGTTGATTAAATATGCCGAAAGGAGAGCAATGAATCATAGAGATGCTATGGTACTGAAGAAAAAATTGTGATGATGTCCAAAGAAATCTAAAGCTTTTGGTACAGTTAGCTTTTAAGTCAATAATTGAACGAGTTACACGCTACCTATGACAATATTAAAATTCTTAAATTTTTTTAAAATATTGTTGAAATTCTAAAATTCCTTATATGTTTTTAAACCTTATTTAGCAACTGAGAAAGAGGAGACAAGGAAGTTTGCTGTGTATTGATTTGGTAGTTCTGAGAGGTTTTTCCATTATTATATGATATATTTTGGCGTTATCTGTAGTGCAAATTTTCAACAGTGACAGAGGCACACTGTGACCAGCAATATAGTAGATTCCTGTGCATTTTATGTCAACCCTCATGCGTGTGTAACATTATCACTGTGTAAAAATTATTATTATCTTTTATGATCAAAACACCAATTAATCAGTTTTAAATATGTGTGGTGGAGTGATACATAGATGGTAACTGTAACTGTAACTGATACCGTGAAGGAAAATTAACTTGCACATGCGTCTGTGACTCCTGAAATTAAACTTGTACCTAAACACTATTTCAGCTCTCTATTCTATGCTTTGCCTCCTCCTCTGTTCTCTCTTTCCTGCTTCTGTCTCTACTCCATTTCCAAACATGTCAAGATCCATAAATCGTTATCATCCTTATAATTTTCTTCATTCCACGTGCGCCTACACACGTGACACGTGCCTCCTCATACTTGTACTTTACCCTCCTTCTTTCTCTATTCTACCAAGATCCTACTTTACCTATTGTACCAACCACACACTATAAGTTGGAAACAACATGATGAGGCAGAAAAATATTTTAAATCTGAATATTAAAGAAAAAAAATTGTAGAAAAAATGTGAATGTTTTTTAGTGACTCCACTTGTTTCTTTCATTTCTTTTTACTTTCATAAAAGAAAATATATTATTATTCGTGTTTTTTCCTATTTTCTTTTTATTCATAAAAAATACCATAACATAGAAGAACCAGTACGCAAAACAAACAGTTCCTACTCGAAATAAAAAACACCCTAGCACTGGAAACAAAAGTAAACACGCCCAACTTCAGTATAAAATAGAGGAAAAAGTGAGAAAAACAAAGACTAAGTGATGTAGAAAAAAGCCTTATGAATGTTCTTAAAACACTAATTAGATAATTAAAAACAAAAGTATTTTAATTAGAATGTGTAACAGTGTATTCTTTCCTAAATTTTTAATGTAACTCTTCACTTATTCATTGATTTTTTTTAATACGGAACTATTTAGTCCAAACTTAAGCAATATAATGTAATTAGAAAATAAAGTTGGGTTGAATTTCTCTGTGTACAATTCTTATTTACAAATAATAATTCAATAATTATCTTGTAAAAGTTTACAAACTTTAACCCTCTAAATAAATAAAAGGTTTTGATTGAGTGTATATGATTGCTCAAAATAAAAGCAAAACACAGACACATATACAAAATTTGTTTATTTATGGCCTTTTCTTGTCCCTCCACTTACAATTTCTGAATCCAAAACTCAACCCTCTCCCTCACTTCTCTCTCCCGTCTCATAATATTATCTGCAGTGTCCATCCATCAACCATAACAGCATGCAGAAAGCATACTCTTTCTCCTGCATATCCTCTGATAGTGCCTGCTTAGAAGCTGACCAGGTTGGCAATGAAGATTCCATTTCCCTCTCCCTTGGCCCTCCTTGCCACCACAAATCCAAAGTCTCTAACCCAAAACACTCTTCTGCTATGCGTGGTCGTCAGAAAAACCCTAGATCTGATGATCTGAGTGGTGTAACAGTTGCCCTCCATATTGGCCTTCCCAACACCGTTACCAAACCTTCTTCCACTCCGACTCATGGTCGATATTGGATCCCTACTACTCAACAAATCCTCATTGGACCCACTCAATTCTCTTGCACAGTCTGTAGCAAAACGTTCACCCGTTTCAACAACATGCAGGTTAGTCAGTAACACCTGAAACTGAACCACTTAACTAGTGTAGGATTTTTGTAAATTCATGAAAAACATTTATTAGACTCAGATTAATAATCTCAAAATAGTACTTTCTTATCGTTAAGGTCTTTTACACACACACACACACACACACACACACACATATATATA
>Ga0209700_106646_pt1 | contig 17580 bp, 9 predicted proteins | sample SiratroredBW_FD_187528 | JGI IMG/M metagenome (GOLD analysis project Ga0209700, IMG submission 187528) | Root nodule microbial communities of legume samples collected from California, USA - Siratro red BW (SPAdes) (version 2) | ecosystem: Host-associated > Plants > Roots > Nodule | place: USA...
CCGTGGTTTTTACCTTATTAAGAAGGTTTTCCACGCTAAAATTTTCTGGCGTTGTTTTTATATTTACGCTTCCGCAAAGTGCCTATTTTGAGTTCATGGAGGAGGGAAGAAAGAGCGATTCCCAACATATGAAACACTCCTACACAACTATCCTAGGGGTTTTTGTCTTCATTGGGTGGAGTTCATCATGAAATACTCGACCCTGACATCAATTGCATGCACCAATCATGGATATGGAGAAGGTGATGGCATCATGAACACCAATCATGTTTTGGCATCATGAACACCAATCATGTTTCAAAACAAGCATACTCCTTTCTTGTCCAAAAAACGACTAAAATTGTTGTCGTTCGTCTAAAAAAACAATTAAAACAGTTGTTACGCGTTATTCATTAAGTTCAACGATAATTTACAATTCTTAAGTATATGTATCCTAAACATACTTTATATTTTTAAGAATTATAATATATTGTCGTGTTGAACACTCTTAGATTTGATACTCATTTCATATCTGTAATAATAGCTTTTGAGACCAAAGTAGTAATTATCCACATTTTTCATAGGATTGAGCTGTTAATTTTGACTGAAATCAACGGCTACAAGTATACAAAACATACGATATGAAGACTTAAGATTGTGTATGAAATTGAACTTTATAGTATCTATACCATTCGTATACATATATATATTCCAAAAGGTAAATTCCAGATCCGAGGGGATAGCTTTCTCAACAGCATTTCCACGAAATGGCTACGCACCCGAAATACAACTTTATTCTACATCCACTAAGCACAAACAATTTCTATAACATTCTACCTTTCTATAATTACCTTCATCAATAGGAACACGTGTAAGGTACGTATCGTAATTAATTAACTCTCTCTGTTTCTTCTCTCCGTTTCAAATAATAAGAAGAAGTCCAGATCTTATGAATAAAAACTTCATGTAAAATCAGATCTCGGATTGATCAAGGAGTTGATGAGAACACTTCCATGGTTGAAAGATCAAAGGAACTCCAATTGCTCCAGCAAGTGTCACTCACTGAATTCACGGTAGATGCATAAGTGACGGGTAATAATTGCTCATCGCTTTCGTTCAACGGCATGGAGTATTCCAATTCCTGCAACTGCATTTCCTTCACGGGTGGTTCCCAAGTAACGGAAGAGGACAAGGTAGCATCACACCAAAGACCATCTTCATCACCACACACACCCAGAAGCCTCTCCAACTCGTCAATCTCACCCAACCTCAATTCCTCCCTTCCAAAATTCTCAATTGCCGCCACTGCATCAGAGTCAGACTCTACAATGACAGGATCCGACAAACCCTTGTTCGGCGACTGAGCAACTGCAATATCACTCTCGGTTTGGACGCTCTCCGGGGTTAAGTAATTGTTGGAAGAAGACGAGCCATTGTTATCCTCACCAACGTTTTGTTTCGGGTTCAAGAATTTGGCGAACACAAGGGCCATGTCTATTTCACGAGAGGCGTTGTTGTTTGGATGGGCATCATCAAGTGAAGAGTCGGTGTCATCGGAAGCGGAGGTGAAAGAGCGTTGGGTTTGGTGGTGGCGGGAGGAGGACTTTCCGCGGCGGTTCTTGCGACAGCCGCCGCCGACGGGGACGTTGCGGAGAGAGCCGCCTTTGGTCCAGTAGCGTCTGCAGGCTTTGCAGAAATAGCGGGGCTGCGACAAGCTGTAGTTGTTGTAGTAACAGAATTTGGTGTTGGTAGAAGCGCAACGAGGGCAATTGGGCGCGACCTCAATGTTGGGTTTCCACCTGGAACGTTGTTCCATTGGGGTTGGAAAGTGATGATGCAACATTTGTTGAAGGGCAGCAGCACTAATAAGGGTATGCGGGAACATTTATTTGGGAGAGGTGTGATATAAGGGTGGGTGGGGATATGGAGTGAGAGTGAGATTGGAGAGGGATTTGTTGGTGTGTGAATATATGTGTGGGGGAAGCGTTGGGAGGAACGTGGGCGGTTGGGGAATCGTTAAAATTAAGGAAGGGTGTGCATGTGTTTGTGTGCTTGTGTGTGTGAGTCTGTGATGTTGATGTCAATTTCATGTTATGCTGTGCTGTTTCATAGGCGGATGGGGCGTGTCTCCTTCGACACTGGATTTTTCTTCATTCGGGTTACTTTCTGAGAGTGATTGAGGTTGATAAGTCAAACACTTGCTTCCCCACTCATTCTTTAACTCGCGCGTGGCCCAATCATCCACCATGCATTCTACCTCCATCTCCATCTTCATCACATCATATAATATTCATATCATACTCATACATATATACTATCAATTGACTGAGTTGTTTTAAAGAGAAAAAGTGAAAGTTAAAGAAGGTTTCAGGATTAGAGACGCTTATGTGTTTAAGGAAAGTTCAATATTGATTTGATGAGTGCTTGCTAATTCATCATGTACTTCCACACTCAGGGTTATATTCAGCTAGCTCTGAATTACCAAACACGGGTGCGGGAAGGAGGGCAATTTTGTGATTTCTCTAGATATAAATATATATGAGGTTGGTAATAATAATGTGTGAAACAATGTAGTGTGCTGGATGCAGAGGAGGGAATTAAGGTTTGTAGAACAAGTTTCACGTATATGTATGCTATATACAGTAATGTATTCACATCATATGGAAGGCTAGCGTTGCGGGTATGGAAAGCACCACCACGTGCTTAACGGGGATACGTGGCACCATGTCCATCCTTTCCTTTCCTCATGCTAAAAGAAAATCCGAAAATCACAATAGATTTCGTCACACTTGTTTGCATTCTTCTTTTCTTTATTTCATCCTAATACCGTTCAACCTATTCACTCTCACTTCATTGACTTCAAATTTTAGTTAAGAGACTTTGGACAACTTCACCTTCCAAGGATTCAATAAATTAAAGGGCGATTACAAAGTAAACTAAACAAATAACAGTGATTATAAAATACTACTCCTAAATTTTGTTCTTATTATATTATCAATGGATATTACCCGTAAAGTATTAAGCTTTATATGAGTTTGTTTGTCCGAGACTCCAAGTTTATGTGACAAGTATGATATGGTATCCGTATATGATTTGGCATGCATGATACGACTTTCTGTAAAATATAAAAACCTTGGAACTCTGAAACCGAGTGGAAGTGAAGTTGTAGTGGAGATATAAACATATATAATTGGAGAGAAGTTTGCAATAATTGAGGGTTGATAGCTAGGGATACATGCACTGCGGTGGTATATGGAATTAAAATAGAAATAAGTTGGAAAGGAATTGATGTTACATGAAAGGAACATAAAGAGAGAACGGTGCAGCTAAAGGTTGCAATCGTAGGTTTAGAGATTCGATCCAAAGAGAACATTCGAGGCACGTGGGGGTTTAACGTTGCTTTCACGAAAGATGCTATCATACGTATTCATACTTCAGGATCAGTGGCTTCCACGTCTCAAACTCCTTCCTTCCGCTATTTCTTTTCTTTTGCATGTTTCGGTAAACTTTTATTATCATTAATTCATTAAATCTAGCATGGTTAACGATGTTCCAACAAATCAAATTGCAGTTAGTTCCTACGTACTTCGCTTCCTCTAACATAGTCAATATGCCAATCCTACATATGTTTCAACTAACAATGCATCTATAAGGAATGCGTGCATGCATCAACAAAATAATTATAGTACCATATATAATATATATACACACACCACATGTGCTTGGAGCTTCATGAATATTGAAGTTCAGAAATCAGAAGTACAAATAAAGCCACCATGATATATTGTGGACTAGAGCGATAATAAGTCACAATGACCTTTGGATACTCCACAACACCTTGTGCTCCTACCTGTTCCAAAACCAGTGTCTGATCTTTTAAGTTAAAATTTTATTTATTTAAATTTAAAATAATTTAAATCATGGAGTATTATATATATTATCACATGGGGTATATAACTACTGTGTAATATATGTATTTCAAAAACATTTCTCTAAATTTTAGAAGTTCAACAAAAAATATCTTAGTTTTTTTTTTTTTAACATTTTCCTTCCGGTAATGTCTCTGTATATAATTCTTCCGAAATTACTTTGTTTTTTTGCTCTGTTGTTACTATATATAAATATAAAATATCTATCAGTTCTGTGATTCGTTTAAAATTGACCTTCTAAAATTTAATTTGCAAGATTTGGTATGAAAGTATAATTTGACGATGAAATAAAGAATAATTTTTATGGTGTCATAAAATAGTAGTATTTAAATTATTTATCCAATTTGAACAGCACGAGGAATAGAGCACCACCACCGAAAGGGATAGCGGGCGTATTGCAAATTCGATCCAGGTGACACTTACTTTAGTATTGAAAAAGATGATTATGAATTCATCACTGTCCTAATCATTACTTTTAAATCATAAGAAATAATCTTTTTTATGAAGTAATAATTATATAATACCAATCTTAATTATAGCATTGCTCTCATTTTTTGGGTTTTCATATGGCTCGTATACTCTCTTTTTTATTTTTCTTTTTTTTTTCTTTTTTTTTTTTTTTTTTTTTTTTTTTTTTTTCTTTTTTTTTTCTTTTTTTTTTTTTACGTTTTCCTTTGCTTTATGATAATCCGTTGGGATAACCTTATGTGTAGAAATCTGTTGTACTTGTTTTCTAAAGTTCATGTGGTGCTCCTCACACAAGAAGAAAAAAGTAGTTGAATAGCCTATTTTGATAAAACAACAAACCTAGTAACTTGAAATTCTTATTGTTAGATGGGGTTCAATCCTTATATATTGGCTTGTCTAAATCCATAAAGCTTAACTAATTCAAATGGAAAATTATGATCCAGTCAATAATTTATAGTATCCTTATGCATTTGTTTTAATTATTTTTTATGTAATGTAGAGAGTGTTTTATGATCAAATAGCGTTTTACACTCACAATTTTTAGGAGATGGTTTCGTAGAGATTGCAGGCGATTATAAGATGAGTAACACAAATCAAATGCTACGTTCAATGTATATTCTTCTTGTAACTTTAAAGTTGCTTTGTGGGAGGAAATAATTAAACTAAAATCACAAGTGTAATGTGTTTTAGGAGACTTCAACGCAGTTAGAACAAAGAATGAGGAAATGAGTAAATAAAATAGAGAGGTAGTAATAAGGAAATAAAAGGATTTAATGAGTTCATTGCAAAGATTGAACTGTTAGATGTGTCTTACTGGGAGGCAAGTATACATGGTTTAAAACAAACGACACAACTAAAAGCAGGATTGATAGGGTTATGGTTACGTTAGAATGGTTAGAGAAATGACCTACCTGTAAGCAATATGTCAAGCCTAGTCAGCTCTATTATCACTGCGCGTTGATGTTGAAATTGAATGACATTTTTTTGGGATCAAATCTTTAGAACTCTGAATGTTTGGAATCAAAGTCCTAGTTTTAGTCTTCTCGTACATACTTGGTGGAGTTCATATGCTCTGACTAGGTGTTAGTGTTAAAACAAAAATTGAAAAATCTGAAAAAATGGAATAAAAAGGTTTTTGGTAATGTTAGTACTAAAAAACAGAGCATCTAAACTGATTTCATAAACTGTAACAAGACAAACTATATAAACGGATTTCATAGTAGTGAAAACTCGAGTCCAGTGATAAAATTAATTTTTGAGAGGATGTTAGGATAGGAAATCTTCCTTTAAACCTGCATTTTCCAAGACTTGTTAATGGATCTAGTTTAAATTATAATGATATAAGAGATTTGGGTGAGTAAAGGGATGAAACTAGTATTCACATATTCTAACATCGACACAAAAAAGAAATACTCATTGATATGAAATGACATGACCTCTAACTTCTTCTATTTCAATTAAGTTTTTAATTGTCATTTTCTGGTATAAAGTAAATAATATTTTAATTTTTCATACTTTCCTCCACAATATTAAATTATGTACATTAATAGCTCAACATATACTGAGATTTATATATACCAAATCAATATAAGAAAGATCAAGTATTTATCGTTATGAAATGAACTCCTACCCCTCTTATCTCAACTAGACTTAATATATAGTTAAAAATTCATTTTATTAAAACGAGGTTATTGAAGTTATATGTACATTTATGTGCATATGTGTAGTTAAGCAAAATTGAATAAAGATTAAAATATCCCAAATATTTATTTTATTAATTTATTTTTTGTTTCCAATAAAAAAGTCTTAAATAATCTTGTACGAGAGCATAACATCTTTTAAATACTTTATTTTATTTATTTTAATTTTTAATGATACAGAGATATTTAAGCAGTGCAATTAAAATAATTATAAACAAAGAAAATGAAAATAATTTGTTGGCTTAGTTTATGAAAAGATAAGGAAAGATGGAAAAATGATTTCATGAATAATAGTTACAATTCAATTCAATAGTTAGAAAAAAAAACGAAAAAACAGAATTATTTAAAATATGAAACAAATGTTATACATTATAAGTATAATTTTCAATTTTTCTATATTATTTGAATATATAATAAAGTAATTATATATATATATATATATATATATATATATATTGTTAATTTATCTTAAACTTATTTTAAGTTTTCAATTAAAAAAATACCATGTTATAATATGACATGATGGACTTATGCTTCTCCTAATTGTCATTGTCTTATATGAAGTGAATAATACTTTTATTTTCCATAATCCACTTTACAATATTCATTTTTTTGTATATTGGCAACTCACTATGTAGTTGCAAATTCTTTTTTTTATATAAAAAAGAGAGGTTAAAAACAAGTTTATTGAAGGTCAATGAAGCATATAATAATAGTAAGAGAATCCAAGATTCACATACTCCATCATCACCGTCAGAAGATCAAGTGTTTGTTGTCATGAAATGACATGAACTCTTGCTCCTCCTATCTCGACTAACCTTCTAATTGTCATTTTTTTTATATGAAGTGAATACTGCTTTCATTTTTTATAATTTTCTCTAGAATATTTAATTTTGCATATTGGGAACTCAATATATAGTAGCAAATTACTATTATTTTGTACATAAAAAATGTCAAAAACAAGGTTATTGAATGTTAATGAAGCATCCAACAATACCTAGAGAAACCCAAATTCACATACCCTGACATCAATATAAGAAAATCAAGTGTTTTTTTTTACCTCATTGAACACTTTTTTATTTTCTATTTCCCTCGATAGCTCTATTTACTCTCTAATTCCTGAAACAGCACTATTTTATTTTCCTTTTTATTTTATTTTTTATTTTTTTACGCTGAAATAACACCTTTTTGTTTTTTATTCTTTTTTTTTACAGTCAGTACATCAATTATGATTATTTTTTTATTTTTCTTCTATTTTTGTATTTTTAGTTTGTTAAAAAAATATCTAAATAATTAATGGCAAAATTTAAATAAAATTTTGATAACGATAAAATTTGATCTTTTGATTTTTGATAAAGATAAATTTTTATTTTTGATAAAGATATAATTTAGGTTTTGATTGAGATAGAATTTGATATTTGATAAGATATCATTTGATTTTTTATAAAGATAAAATTTAATTTTTGATAAAGATGTAATTGATTTTCGATAAAGATAAAATTTGAGTTTTGATAAAGATGAAATTTATGTTTCATTTCGAACAAAGTATTTCTTGTACCATTAATTAAACTATTTAATAAATATATATTGCATCATTTCAATAATTAACAATTTTTAATTAATAAACATAACATTTAAAAGCAATACATAAATAAATTAAATTTTATTTAAAATTTTCAAACCATTTAATTAATATTTATTTATAAAAATACTCCAACAATTTTATTTTATTTTGCTATTAATTATTTAAATATATTTTTAACAAATGAAAAATACAAATTTTAATTCAAATGACAATGTTATAATTTATTATAATTTTTTCTTCCAATATCAATTTTAATATAAAAATACAATCACAAAATCATAAAAAAAATGAAAATAATAATAATAATCATAATTAATGTAGTGACTTCATAAAAAATAAAAAAGAAAAAGAAAAATAAAAAAGAAAACAAAAGAGTGTTATTTCACCATTCAAAAAAATAAAAATAAAAAAGAAAACAAAAAGAGTGTTATTTGAAGAATTAAAGAGTAAAAAAGTCTATTAAGAGAAATAAAAAATAAAAAAGTGTTAGTAAGGTAAACAAAGTCAACAAAAGAGTGTTATTTCAACGTAAAAAAATAAAAGAGTGTTATATCATGAATTAAAGAGTTAAGAGTGTTGTTGAGAGAAATAAAAAATAAAATGATGCTAATAAGGTAAGAAAAGTCGTTGGTTGTAATGAAATAGCATGGACTTATGCTTCTGCAATCATATCTAAGCTTTCAATTGTCGTTTTCTAATATGAAGTGAATAATGCTCACTTTTCATAATTCGGTCCATAATATTCAATTTTGTAAATAGGAAACTCAATATATAGTTACAAATTTATTTTTACATTAAAAAAAAGTTAAAAGCAAGTTTGTTTAAGACTTTTTTATTGATAATAGAAAAAATTAATAAAATGAATACTTTAAATAGTCCAACCTTTATATAATTTTGCTTAAATACACATATGCATACAAATGCCATAATAAGTGTATTTCAAGTTATATGTGCATTTGCGTGCATATGTGTACTTAAGCAAAATTGTATAAAGATTGAAATATTACAAGTATTCATTTTATTAATTTATTTTTTATTATTGATAAATAAAATCTTAAATAATCTTACAAGAATAGACATCCTTTAAATATTTTATTTTATTTTAATAATAAAAAGATATTTAAGTAGTGTAATTAAAATAATTAGAAATAAAGACAATGAGAATAATTTGTTAGCTTAATTTATGGAAAGATAAGTAAAGATGGAAAAAAATTCACGAAAAATGGTTACAATTAAATAGTTAGAAAAAAAATGAGAAAATAGAATTATTTGAAATATGAAAGAAATTTATACTTATAATTCTCAATTTTTCTATACTACTTGAATATATAACAAAGTAATTATTTTTTTAATTTATCATAAAATTATTTTATGTTTTCAAACAAAAAAATACAATGTTATAATATTATATGATGGACTTGTGCTCCTCCTTTCTCAATTAAGCTTCCAAGTGTCATTATATAAAGTGAATAATGCGTTCATTTAATGCTTTTATTTTTCATAATTCACTCCGTAATATTTATTTTTGTTTATATTAATAACTCAATATATAGTTACAAATTCTTTTTTTTTTTGTATAAAAAAAGGTTAAAAACAAATTTATTGAAGGTCAATGAAGCATATAACAATAGTAAGAGAATCCAAAATTCACATGCCTTGTCATCAACATTGGAAGATCAAGTGTTTGTTGTCATGGAATTACATGAACTCCTATTCCTCCTATCTCGACTAACCTTTCAATTGTCATTTTCTAACATGAAGTGAATAATGCTTTCATTTTCTATAATTCTTTCTAAAATATTCAATTTTGTACATTGGCAACTCAATATATAATTCTATTTTTTTTACATGAAAAAAATGTTAAAAACAAGATTATTGAAGGTTAATAAAACATCCAACAATGCCTAGAGAAACCTAGTTTCACATACCCCGATATCAATATAAAAAAAAAAATCAAGTATTTATTATCATGAAATAACATGAACTTATGCTCCCGCAATCTCAACTAAGCTTCCAATTGTCATTTTCTAATATGAAGTGAATAATGCTCACTTCCCATAATTCTCTGTATAGTATTCAATTTTGTATATTGAAAACTCAACATATAGTTACTAATTCGATTTACATTGAAAAAAAGGTTAAAAACAAGTTTGTTAGAGACTTCTTTTGATTGGTAACAAAAATAAATTAATAAAATGAATATTTGAGATATTCTAACCTTTATACAATTTTGCAAGTACAAATATGCATGCAAATGCCAATAAGTGTATTTCAAGTTACATGTGCATTTGTGTGCATGTATACTTAAGCGAAATTATAGAAAAGTTGAAATATCTTAAGTATTATTTTATTAATTTACTTTTTATTATTGATAAAAAAATATTAAAGAATCTTACACAAAAGTAGACATCTTTTAAATATTTTATTTTATTTTTTTAATGATAAAAATATATTTAAGTAATGCAGTTAAAATAATTAAAACCAAAGAAAATGAAAATAATTTGTTGCCTTAGTTTATGGAAAGATAAGGAAAGATTGAAAAAGGATCTTTTGAGCAGTTAAATAGTTAGAAAAAAAAAAATGAGGAAATAGAATTATTTAAAATATGAATCAAATGTTATACGTAATTCTTTTTTATTTTTCTATGCTATTTGAATATATTTTTTTAATTTATCTTAAAATTATTTTATGTTTTCAAAAAAATACTACGTTATAATATTATATGATGGATATATGGCAAAAAAAAAGAAGCCAATAAGAGATCTTGTTATTATCTATTTGCTTCTGAAAACATGTGACTTATCTAAACGAGCTACTTTTTTATTTTAATAAAATGTGAAGTTTGTATTATAATAGCCAATATATAATATTTTTGATAAATAATTAAAATTATTCTCATCAGAACTTTATTATTTTAGACTTTTGTGTACTGGTGTAATTTTTTTCCTAAATTACGAAAAAGATGAAAAAAAAAATTATTACGGATTTGGGTGAGTCGTATGACATGGTGATGAGATAGTATGAAGAAATTGTACCACATTATGGCGAATTTCACTGTGACAAAAAAGTCGTACGGTAGGATGACGACTTCTTTGGTGGAAATTGCACAAAAGTCTCCGTGTCACAAGGTACGACTTCTTCGCAAATGTGGCAAAAGAAGTCTCTGCCACATCATACGACTTCTTTGCAAATGTGGCAAAACAAGTCTCCTCCATGTGGTACGACTTCTGTGTAATTGGTTTTCTAACTTTTTGAGATTCGTAATACATATAGCATAGAGATACCCATATTGTGTTCACTTAAATATTTTCTTCTTTCCTCTCCTTCATTCCATATCAAACCATTCTTACTCAATTACTTTCTCAATCACAATGAATCATTTTCATGGCGTTGGGAGTTCTACAATGTCTGAGGATGAACCAATTATCTGAGACATGATAATTGATTCCAGCTCAGAAGATGAAGATCCTGAGGACATGGAAGATGATGTGCCTGCAAACACGATTCATCTATATCAGTCAAATACTACAACAACAACAAATACAGAATATGAGCTCGAGGAGCACATGTGTTTCAATTCCAAAGATGCAACAGTATTTGCAATCAAACAGTTTCACATTCAGTAAGGGTATAAATTCATGGTTGTCGAATCAAAAACAGATAGATATGTTGTTAGATGCATTCACTATAACAACGGTTGTCAATGGCGACTGCGAGCATCTTACTAAAAATTAGAGACCAACGAATTGAATCACCTCACACTTGTTTGTCAACTGTAATGTCACAAGATCACGTCAACCTCGATTCACACCAAATTGCATCTATCGTGGTGAATTCCATAAGGACAAATCCCTCAATTCCAGTGAAAAGTTTGATTGCAGAAATCAAAAACCGGTATGGTTATAGTGTCACGTACAGAAAAGCCTGGATAGCTAAGCAAAAGGATTTTTCCATGGAGTTCAGCGATTGGGAAGACTCATATAATTATCTTCCCAGATGGTTTCAAGCTTTACAACAAAGTCTTCCAAGAACAATTGTACAGTATGTCACTAGACCGGTTGTTGTTGACAGTCTATAAGACAACTCTTGTCACGTATTAGAGCGTGTCTTCTGGGCTTTTAAACCTTGTATTGACGGGTTTAGTTATTGCAAGCCCATTGTCCAAGTTGATGGAACCTTTTTAACTGACAAATATCATGCAACTTTGTTAACCGCAATTAGTCAAGATGGGAATCACAACATATTTCTATTGGTTTTTGCAATTGTTGAAGGAGAAACCATGTAGGCCATGATATGGTTCTTCCAATTATTACGTGCATTTGTCACACCCCAACCAAATTTTTGCCTTATAACTGATAGAGGCTCAGCCATACTATCAGCACTGGAATCTCCAGAGGTTGGTTGGGAATCACAATCAGTGTTTTGCATCTGCCACATTGCGTCAAACTTCAATAAGAAGTTTAAAAACGCAGAGCTTAAACGACAGCTAATTAACATGGGTCTGTATATGCCTTCACTTCCTTTTTATGCATGTATTATCTAAGTTTATTGATTTTTGTAATTTAAGTATCCAATTATATGTCAGGTTATGAAATGAAACAACCCAGACTTCAAGCCAAGTTATCTGCATTACGAATAGAATTTCGTCAGGCAGCTTTGTGGATAGATCGCATACCACTGGAAAAGTGGACTCAGGCCTATGACGGCGGTAAACGATATGGCCATATGACAACTAATCTGGCTGAATGCATGAATTCTATCTTGAAGTGAACACAATATGGGTATCTCTATGCTATATGTATTACGAACCTCAGAAAGTTAGAAAACCAAGTACACAGAAGTCGTACCACGTGGCAGAGACTTGTTTTACCATATTTGCAAAGAAGTCGTATGACGTGGCGGAGACTTCTTTTGACACATTTGCAAAGAAGTCGTACCACGTGGCAGAGACTTCTGTGCAATTTTCACCAAAGAAGTCGCCACCACGTGGCACGACTTCTTTGTAAATGTGGCCAAAGAAGTCGTCACACGTAGTATGACTTTAAGTAAGAAGTCGCCATCCTACCGTACGACTTTTTTGCCACAATAAAATTCGCCACAATGTAGTACGACTTCTTCATCCATCTCGCCGTCATACGACTTACCCAAATCCATAATAAAAAAATTTTTTTCACCTTTTTCGTAATTTAGGAAAAAAATTACACTATTATGGTTAATTTGTCTCTGAAAACATGTGACTTATCTAAACGAGCTACTTTTTTTTATTTTAATAAAATGTGAAGTTTGTATTATAATAGCCAATATGTAATATTTTTGATAAATAATTAAAATTATTCTCATCAGGACTTTATTATTTTAGGCTTTTGTGTAAAATTAATTATTGATAAAAAGAGGTGTTAATTTAAAGAAAAATAGTTTGAAATATAAATCTTAACGTAAAATGTAATGTAAAAGTAAAGGCAAACTTTTGATAGTAATAAGTGATAGAAAATATAAGATGCTACTAATAAATAAAATAAAAGTAAGTTGCAGACCTGATTTACTATAGTGATGTCTATAAATATATTGTTATTTATTCTCATAATACACTTAAGAAAAAATTTAAATTATTTATTCCTCTTCTAATAATATAGTAAGATAAATCAAACTTTTTGATTCAAATAAAGGTGAAAAACAATGGGTGAAGGTGAATGAAACATCCAACAATATTTAGAGTATCCAAAATTCATATATTCTAACATCAATATAAGAAGATGAAGTGTTTTTTTTTTTATGAAATGATATGGTTTCTTACTTCTCCTATCTCAGCTAAGCTTTAATTGTCATTTTTTATATAAAATAAATAATATTTTCATTTTTCATACTTCTCTCCACAATATTAAATTGTGTACATTAGAAACATCATATATACCCAAATTTAGAGCCCTAACATTAATATAAGAAGAGAAGATATAAATTGTCATTTTTTGATATGAAGTGATGCTTTCATTTTCTATAATTTTGTCTATAATATTCAATTTTTTACATTGGCAACTAAATATATAGTTGTAAACTCTTCTTTGTAAAAAAAAAAACAAGGTTATTGAAGGTCAATTTATCCCACAATGCTTAAGAAATTCCATATTTAAATATTCTAACATCAACACAGGAAGATAAGTGATTATTGTCATTGAATGACATGAACTTCTACTCTTCCTATCTTATCAAACTTCCAATTGTCATTATCTGATATAAAAGTCAATAATGCTTTCATTTTCTAAATTTTCTCTATAATATTCAAATTTTTTTATATTGGCAACTCAGTATATAGTTGCAAGTTCCTATTTTGCATAAAAAAAAGATTAAAAACAAGTTTATTGTCAATGAAACATATAACAATAGTAAGAGAATCCAAGATTCACATATCCCATCATCAACATCAGACAAAAGTGTTTGTTGTCATGGAATAACATGAACTCTTGCTCCTCCTATCCTATCTGGATTAAGCTTCTAATTGTCATTTTCTTATATGAAGTGAATAATGTTTTCATTTTCTATAATTCTCTCCAGAATATTTAATTTTGTACATTGACAACAAAATTATGTAGTTATAATTTTTTTTGCATAAAAAAAGTTAAAAACAAGGTTATTGAAGGTCAACAAATCATACAACAATACCTATAGAAATCTAGATCCAGATATCCCAAAATCAATATAAGAAAATTAAGTGTTTGTTGTCATGAATTTATGCTCCTGCAATCTCAACTAAGCTTCCAATTATCACTTTCTAATTTGAAGTGAAGAATGCTTTCACTTTCCATAATTCTCTCCATAGTATTCAATTTTGTATATTGGAAACTCGATATATAGTTACAAATTTGTTTTTACATAGAAAAAAATGTTAAAAACAAGTTTGTTGAGGTCAATGAAGCATCCAACAATATCTAGAGAACCCAAGATTCACATACCCTAACATCAACATAAGAAGATCAAGTGTTTGTTGTAATGGAATGACATGAGCTTCTGCTCCTCCTATCTCAATGAAGCTTCCAATTGTTATTTTCTTATATAAAGAAATAATGCTTTCATTTTTTCATAATTCTCTTTTAATATTCAATTTGTACATTGACAATTCAAAATATAAATACAAATTCTTTTTGTATAAAAAGATTAAAAGCAAGGTTATTGAAGGTCAATGAAACATATAACAATACTAAGGGAACCTAAGATTTAAATACCCAATATTAACATATGAAGATCAAGTGCTAGCTGTCACGGAATGACATTAACTCCTGCTCTTCCTATATCAATTAAGCTTCCTATTGTCATTTTCTGATATGAAGTGAATAATGCTTTCACTTTCCATAATTCCCTCCACAATATTCAATTTTGTACATTAACAACTCAATTTATAGTTACAAATTCTTTTATGCATAAAAAAAAGGTCAAAAACATGGTTATTGAAGGTCAATGAAGCATCCAACAAGACCTAGAGAACCAAATATTCAAATACTCCAACATCAACATAAGAAAATCAAGTGGTTGTTGTCATTGAATGATATGAACTTGAGCTCTTTGTATCTTAACTAAGCTTCCAATTACTATTAGTGATTAAACAATATATAAAACATTAAATATGAAAACAAAATGTTAACACTAAAATAATTTTAAATAGATATTAAGAATAATTATATTACAAATTCTTTTATGCATAAAAAAAAAAGGTTAAAAATATGGTTATTGAAGGTCAATGAAGCATCCAACAAGACCTAAAGAACCAAATATTCAAGTACTCCAACATCAACATAAGAAAATCAAGTGCATGGAATGATATGAACTTGAGCTCTTTGTATCTCAACTAAGCTTCAAATTACTATTAGTGATTAAACAATATATAAAACATTGAATATGAAAATAAAATGATAACACTAAAATAATTTAATAGATATTAAGAATAATTATATTACAAAGTTTTTTAATAACAAACATCCTAAAGTGTGTGTATGGATTAGAAAATGAATTTGAGAGACCGATAAAAAAATGAGAAGAAAAAAAGTAAAAAGTAAGATTGTTTTAATTAAAGAAAGAATAGTGAAAGTATCGTGAAATGAAGAGAAAATTTATAAAAATTTATGAATAATTTAATTGATATATTAATATATTTAGAAAATAATTTATAAATTAAATTTTAAAATAATTTAATATAAAAAATAATTTTTGAAAAATGTAAATTCAAATTAAAATCAAATTTAAATTCAAATAAAAAATTATTATGAAATTGTCATAAATAAAAAAATTACATTTCATAATTAAATATATTAAAATAAATATTTTATTTCTTATTTTAATATTAATTATTTTAATCGATTGTCAGATAATCAGTTATGAGTGAATTTTAACACCTTCCTTTTTTGAAAAAGTTAAAAAAAAAATTATATTGTTTTCCATGCTTTTATACATTAATTGTCCAACTTTCTTTGTATTTTTTGTGCATCTTGTAGTCTTGTCGTTGGAAACAAATAGGACCTAAAATGGTTATTGTGTTGATGCTTTTGTATTTGGTCCAAAATTTTTATCATTTTATCTCAATAATGCACTAGCTTATTAAGTGGGAACAATTCCTTGAAATTCTAGAATTAGTTTTATTGAGAAAAAAAATTGTTAGATGAATTATAATGTAGCAAGATGAGTTCCTTAAAAAGTTTAACATAAGAATTTATTTGCTAGACAAGTATAACTTGTTGGATGAGATTTGAAAATTTAATAAGCTTTTTTAACCAATGTTGTGAAACTCATGTTGATCTTAGATTAAGATAGGTCAGTGAATTAGAATTTTTTATAACTTACTAATTCAAATTTGCAATGAAATGAATTTGGCAAAATAATAAATGAAGAATATAAAGATAAATGTATTAAATAGAAATGACATAGAAAATCAAGATAAATATATTATTACTTGAATGAAAAAATTAAATGTACACAATAATTAGGAGCTTATTATTAGCAACTTCAAGATTAATAATAGAATTTTAAATTTCATCTTTACTGTGCGTGATCTTAATTTTAATAAATTTTGGATTATTTCCTTGAGATATATCATGGAAAATAATATTAATATTGACAATATTTTCTAAAAAAAACAAGTATTTAACAACTTCTTTTATTAATATAATATTAAGTATAAATTTTTTAAAATTTTATTATTATTATTATTATTATTATTATTATATTAATAAAAGAAGCGGTTGGATGATTGTATTTCAAATAAAATTGTCACATTATATTTTTTGCAAGTTAAATTTTTTTTGCAAGTTAAATTGAATTACTTCTATTATTTCTTATTAATCTACCACCACCATACAATCTTATAATTATTAATGAATTTCATCTATTTTTAGCCTATTTTCCATTCCCTTACTTCATTTATTACATTGATTAAATAACAAAAGTTACATAAGAAAAAGGCATAGAAAAAACGAAAGGTATTTCACAGTACATATGACTACCTCCAAAAGTAAAAATGTTATGCTAGAATCTATGACAATAGCGACAAATTTTAAAAACCATTATTTCTTTATCTTAGAGTTTGGTATTTTTAGTTATGAATTTGATTGGATAGTTTTATAGTGAGTTAGAGTTTGGTATTATTTTTTGTCTTGTAAGAATCAAGGTGAGAGAAATAAGTACATTAGATTTGCGTTGTCATGAATGATGCAAATACAATGAAGATAAGAGGGGAAAAAATTGAGAGAAAATGGTATTTTAACGTAATCTTCTAATTTTTTTTATCAGAAGAAAAACCCTAATCTTATAAATAATATTGATTTTTTTGTTCAGTTAATCAAGTAACATTTATAATAAAAGTTAATTAAAATGAAAAGATAAGTTCGAGGGTTTTTTTTTTCTATTCTTAAGCTTTAGCTTCGTTAACTGATTATAT
>Ga0209700_106649_pt1 | contig 17570 bp, 11 predicted proteins | sample SiratroredBW_FD_187528 | JGI IMG/M metagenome (GOLD analysis project Ga0209700, IMG submission 187528) | Root nodule microbial communities of legume samples collected from California, USA - Siratro red BW (SPAdes) (version 2) | ecosystem: Host-associated > Plants > Roots > Nodule | place: USA...
AGAGTACATGCAAGAATTCTTCTATAACTAAAGATATTTACCGATCAAAAACTAAGAAAATTCTGAATAGTTATACAGGATAACCTAAGAAAATTCTGAATTGTTGTTATACAGGATAACCGGTCTTCTAATAATATAAATCATATGAGCAAAATTAGAAAATTAAAACTTAAAAGTGATTGGAATTTTATAGGATAATGATGGTAAATACAAAATAGATTTTAAAATTAAACAATTTTAAAACAAACATTTTTATTGTTATTATTATGAATATATTATTATTTAAAATTATATTTATATGGAATTATATTACATGATAAATTATAAAAATACTGTTATTTTTATATGTAGCATGATTTTTCTCATAGTCAACTAAATAAATTATTTATAGTATGAATTCTAAATCATTTGTTTCAACATGATCAATGATATATCAATGTTAGTGATTAAATAGTGGACCTGTTTACATTAAAATATATTATATGTAACCTAATTTGGTAAATATAATTAAATTTAAAATGTTTATTTAATAAAGTAACAACATATAAAATAATAAATAAAATACAAGATATTAATTATATATATATTAAATCTAACAAAAAAAAAGTTATAAAAAAAATCAAATTGGGTTAACTAATTCAATGGTTGATTGATAGAAACTCAGTTATCCCACTTTGTCAAACCAGTCTGGTCTACCCGTGGGAACAGTCAACTCAAATTGCATGGATCTAAATTTTGTGTAAATGATAAAATAAACCCAATGTTAAATTGTTAGGATCTTCTTGTAAAAGTAAAATTGTAAAGTACAAAGACTAAAATGTCAAAATTTGTTTCACAAGGAAAAAAGTTATAAAATGAATATACATATATATAGAATAATTATTTACCCATCTTATATAAAATTATTTTTTAAAAAACTAGTATTTATTATAATTTATGATATTTTTGATATTATGTTATTTATAGGCCCAAATATTTTTTAAAAAAGTTATAGATAATTTCACATTAATTAAAAATGTGACAGTGACAGTGAGGGGTTGAAGAAGGGCCAGTGGATGTGCGCCGTGTGTCACTGTTCCACCCATCACTCTTTGCTTCGCTTCCTTTCATCTCTGCTCTGCACACTCTTTCACTTCTTTTCCGACAACCAACGACATGGCATCCTCTTCCTCGTTGCCACCTGCGACCAAAGCCGCCACCAATTTCCCTCTCACACACTCTTTTCGCCTCTCTCCTAAGCCCAACAACCTGCGTTTTCCCCCCACCAAGGTTGTTTTTTTCTATCACCCTCTCACTTAATTTAGGTCTCAACAATTCACAAAATTCTATCTTTTTCTGATAACGTTGTCTTCCATGTTGCAAAAACAACACACGCATGTCTTATATTTTGTTTTGATGTTTCAGTTATGGCACTACTCATTTATCTGTCTGATTTTATGTGCAGCCTGGCAATTCGGTGTCCTTCACGAGGTTTAAGGCGCAATTAAATGATGTAATCACTCTTCCCTTTACTGAATTACTATTTAGTGTATTTGTCTATCTATGGTTGATCTCAAAATATGATTTTGGTGAAGAGGGCAGCTTAGATGGAAAATTGTGAATTTGTTGAAGAGGAGGGTACCTGAGATGGAATGGAAAATTGTGGATTTATAATGATTCGTTAGAAAATGGTAGAATTGGGATTGTCATTTACTGTTGTTTGAATAAACTTCTTCCTGAGCATTTATAGATGCATAAGTTGATTTAAGTATATGAGAGATGCTTAATTTATTTTAACTTCAGATAAATTCTTCCAAATATTGCTTAAACGTGTAAATTTTGTTAAAATCTACTCATGTGACATTTTTTGGTCTCATCTTTTTGGCTTCATCAAGGTTGCCCTTGACAGTTCCTCCAATGCTACTCCTATCAAGGCCAAATCAAATGAGGAACAACCGGCAAAACCTTCAGCTGAACCATCTTCAGTTTTGGCAACTCAAGAATCGATCTCTCAGTTTATTACTCAAGTTTCAAGTCTTGTCAAGTAAGTTCAGTCTTGCTTCTTTCTATTAGCAATAGCCGTTATATGAGTTTTTCACTGCATGATTGAAGTGGTGCAATCAGCTGCGGAAACCTTATTGTCCAATATTCTCCTGCAGGCTTGTTGATTCAAGGGACATTGCGGAGTTGAAGATGAAGCAGTATGACATTGAACTAACAATCAGGAAAAAGGAGGCTATGCCTGAGCTGCAACCTGCTCCTCAACCTACGGTGGTATACTCACCCCTTCCACCGCCACCTGTCATACCAACATCAGCAACTACTCCAGCTCCTCCAACTGCTACACCAACATCTCCCCCTGCTCCCAAGTCAAGCGAATCATCACTGCCAACTATTAAATCTCCTATCGCAGGGACATTCTACCGAAGTCCTGCACCTGGTGAACCTCCCTTTGTGCAGGTAGATTCTATCTATTACATAATTTAATGTTTTCGTATAATGTTTTTTGCACCCTGATGCAAGGTGCTTTTTCTTTAGGTTGGAGACAAAGTCAAGAATGGGCAAGTTGTATGCATCATCGAGGCAATGAAATTAATGAATGAAATAGAAGTAAGTTCAAAGGTTTTACATTTGTTTTTATTTGCAACTGTTAATTGAATTAGTGAATTCTGCATCCCTTATTTGTCATGCACCTATGATTTCTCTTGGCATTATCAAAATGTTGAATTTGGTGCTCTAGAGTTTAGAACTTGTACCATAGAATAGGGATAGTTTTATTTGCATTTTCCTTTTCTTTTTGTAAGGATCATATTAACACTTATTTACTTAATATAAAACATTAATTATTGTAATCCAGATAAATATATGATCCTGTTTTTGCAAAACGAACCTTTTTCAATTCTCAATTAATGATTAGTAATGGATAAAACAGCGGAATGTAAAAATAAAGATTATCGGCACATATGCAATTCATTTTCACCTCTTTATAAAGTAAATTGAGCTAATAAAAATTGAAGAAAGTGTTTAAATGTGGAGTAGAAATAGCATGGTGATTTGGTCATGATTGTGGATTTCCCTTTCCCCTATCTCTCTTCAAGCTTGGCAGTGAATATGATTTTTCAAATCTTTTACTGTTAGTTTACTGGGGAAGTTATTGAATGAATTGTATTATAACTGGTAAGAAAATGTATGGGTGGACAATATGAGGCAATCAATCTGGTGGGAGATGTTTGGATAGAAGATTTTATTATGTGAAAATAATTTTTGTTCTTTTAATTATGGATTATGTATCTTATGATTTGTAATAAGATTCATTTCACAATTTGTAATGTAGGTCTTCTAGTTCACAATTTGAATCTCACTTTGATAACCTTGATTCTAGTCTATCTGTATCAGTTTACCTTCCACTTGTGCTTCAATTATTTCAGACTTCACTATATGACAGATAATGATCTTACCTTTTTCTCTGGATTTCATGGTGCGATTATCTTCCTAATTGGTGAAGATGGAAGCAGAGTACCTCCACTTGTTGGCTTGTGTCCACTGACAACATGATTCCTGGTGTTTTTGTTTTAGTGGCCCCTGATTTGTTCTTACTCAGTTTTGGCCACAATGCCTTCTTCAACACAGCCAATTTATTGCGATTTCTTCATTTTTATCAAACTCTCTGCAACACCACTTTCCACATCTGTGATGTCTTTCTCATTGTTGACCTCAGTGGTTGTGTTTTTCCCCTTCAATCGCTATAATGACTTTAGATTGCTCTCCAGTTTGTGGCTTATTTGTCTCAATCCTTTTCTCTGATCGTTTCAGTTTCATTGTAAAACATTGATGTTTCTCCCTGATAGCACTGAAATGAGCAAACGCTGTGGTTATCTAATTTCTGACAGGTACAGTATTTAGTTAGGAGTTAATTAGATTAGTTGGGCAGGCTGAGATAGTAGAAGAAATAAGGCATATTGTGTATAATTAAAGAGGGGAGGTTGAGAACTTGGATATTAAGGGAAATCATTCATTTGTATCTTCTACCCTGGCCAAGGATGCTGTTACACATTGGCACAACAATTGGGATTTAGGGTTCATCAATAAAAAAATTTCTTCTAGATTCTGAACTAGTTCTATCAACCGGTATGAGATCGTGGACATCCTGTTTCAACCAACTAGGACGCAGAATGGACTTTATTTCAGCTGTCAGAGACTGAAAAACCTTGTGGACAAGGTAAATGTTTAGAGGGTCTGTGTTGATAGATTTATTAGTTGAGAACCTTCCATGGCCAGTTAAGCTGAGATGGTTAGAAGAAATAAATAGTCATATTGCATATGAATAGTGAGAAGGGTTGAGAGGAGGAGTTAGTCAGCCAGTGAGAGTCCTGGACCTCTCAAAAATCCAGGGAATTTGTGCATTCTTTCTATTCATCAATAGTTGTACATTCTTTGTGAGCTTAATTTGAACCACTTTCTATCATCCTCCATACTTTTCCTTATCACTTGAGTATACATATTCATAATTTGAAATTTGGTATCAATCTTCCCTTGGATCTAGCAGGTGGAACCAAATTAGGACATGAGGGCTTTATCGAATCTGAAAACAAGCTCAGTGAGCAGATACAATAATCACTCCCTCTCCAAGAGCAAAAGCTCCTCAGAGAAAATGCTTTCTCTGCCCAGTCAAGGGCTAATAACCAAAATGAACCTCCTCCGCTTGATTGCAGTAACCATGTTCTGCCCTCTATATACATGCTAACAATCTGCAACTCAGCTCCTCTACATCCCACTAGAACCTTCCCCATAGTATAGAGTTCAATATTTGGCCACTTGACCCATTATCAAAACCAAACACTGTTACTGTACCATTAGGACCGGACCAAGGGTCCTATCGTTCTTCATATCTCATTGCAAATAAGTTGTTCTATATTTTATTAGCTAAGTATGAATCAAAGTATTTTTGGACTTCCTTGCAGTTTCCCTATAAGTGGCTGGTTTTTCTGCAGGTTGTGGTTCTTCACATTTGTATATACAATGTGACAATTATGTTTAACCAAGCAGAATATTAAAAAGGAAAAAGTCCTACTAGTAATTTATTCTTAATTCATACTCAAGGAGAAAACAACTTTTGAAATCAATCGGCATATTACATTTAATACTTTAATTCGAAAGAGCTACTCTGTTGTTTGGTCAAGATGCAACATTGAAGTGCCAAAACATACTGAATTATTGAAGGATGTGTATTATGGTTGACACTTCCATACAACAAACTTTTCATCAAACATAATTGTCTACTATAGGATTCAATATGATGATTTTTCTATCGGTTTGTAATTGTGATACATATCAAAAGTCAATGAGAAATGTACGGTTTGTATAATTTCTGTTGTCTTGATCGTCCTGTGGTTTTTCTCTTCTATCTTTTTTCTTAAAAATTGTGCACTATACAGGCTGAACAGTCAGGAACCATAGTTGAAATCCTTGCAGAGGATGCGATGCCTGTAAGCACTGACGCTGTGAGTATATTCTAGATCCTCCTGATTAATAATAACTCATCCATTAAATTTTACTTGCTCAGTGTTATTTAGGTTTGATTTGTTTTGTTTCCTTGCAGCCCCTATTTGTGATTGAACCATACAGCTCAGAGTATTCTAGATGAAAATCTTCAGTATGGTAGTTGAAGTGAGAGGCTCATCTATCCCCCTAAAGGTAGAGGAAGTGTAGGAAGATTTTGTTCTAAATTGGAATGACAAAGCTGAGAACAATTCTGGTTTACAATGGATTTATTCCTTATTTTTCGCTTCTACATGCTTGCACTATGTTCTAGTGATTTTTTTTTTTTTTTTTTTTTTTTTTTGTTTCAACTTTAAGGCAAGTTAATGTGTATGATATTCATCTCAAGTTGTCTTCTTTTTCTGTTTATTTATGGAAGGGTGGGGAACATTTGATCCATGGTGCTATTTTGTTTAAATAAATGTCTATATGATTACCTCTAAAACCGGAAGATAAGAATGTAAAATGAATTAAATTTTTTTCTTTAAACTAAAATCAATTTCAATACCTGAGTATTTAACTTTTATAGAATTTCTTTTATATAATTTTTCTGGAAGTTGATTATAGATTGATTTTAACTTATGATGAAAGCTCATTTTATTTTATCATATATTTTTGAAAACCTAACCTAACCTTCATCACAATTTTGGAATGATACTTGGGAACAGTAGTGTCAATCACGTCTCTCTGATATATTGAAAAATGTTAATTCCAATGTTTAGGATGCCGTTCCTGCTTTCCTTCCCTTTGACTGTCTTGTGTTTTCTGTCTGGTTCTTTTTATATCCTTTTCTGTGTCCAGTTACCAAACATTGAAAGCTCCTAAATATCATATAAATGTGAGATAAGAAGATGATGTTTGCCAACTAGTATAGAATAGGTTTGGTTAAGATTTTATTACCCAAAAATTTCATGGTTTTCTATTTTTTGTTTTTCTAAGTGTTATATTTTTTATTATTAAATTATCTTTATTTATTGCTTTTTTTTTCTCATTTGATTCCTCCAAGGGAACACTTGAGGAACTCGTGTTATAGAAATATTAAATATAAAACTAGTTGTATTTAAAAAGTCTAATGAAAAAATCATAAAAGAGAAATTAAATAGAAATTCAAAATTATAGAGGAATTATTTAATAAAGAAAGCGTTTTTCTAATGATTCGTTGGGAAACTAAATAAATAAGACAAATTAAGTTAAGAGCTTTTCAGATGAAAGAAATTTAATTGATGGTTTAAAGGAATGATAAGACAATCTAATATTCGAGTAAATGAACTATTTGCTGACTTGACAAGTTATTTTCACTAGTGTAAAAATATTTAATAAAGTATTTAAAATAATTTATTTTAGGACTTGGTAATTTATAAATTATACGTTTAGTGTTGCATATTTATTAAGACAATTATTTATTGCTTTACTTTTAGTGTTTATTATATTATTTTTAATTTTTCTGTAGTTTAAATTAAAAAAGTATACAAATTGAGAATGTTTCATGATGAAAATTGTAGGGATATTAATTTTTGAAATGTTACATATATTAATTTTCAATTTTTAGTTTATAGTTATAGTTTTGTTTTTCAATGTTATTTTTTTTTTCAAATCTTATAATTATTCTCTTAAAGATTCATTTAAAAGGTGGGAGACTGTTGATAAAAAAATGTAATGGAAAGGATACAAGGTGATAACAAAATTGGTGATAAAAGGAAAAATAAAAGTTTTTCATGAAACTTTTGTGGGTTAAACCTAAACTATGTCATGTTAAGATTTAATTCCTAATTCAAATTTAAAGTCTAAATTTTATATTTTATTGAATGGGATGGTTTCATGTTGATAGCATAATATGTTTGGTGCTTGTCAAATTCTACATTAGTAGGTCATCCAAAAAAAACCATATTTTATTTAAGTTTTAAAATAAAATTTAAGGTTAATAAAACTCTTTTTGCACAAAACTTATCGTAATTGCGTCAAGTTTATAAGCTTACCATTTCATCGTACGGATAAATATTGGAAGCGTGGCTTATTATTTTTTGTCACTGGTAAACGAAACAGACAAAATGAAAAAAAAAAAAAAAAAAAAAAAAAAAAAAAACATCATAAGAGGAAAAACCAATTTCTAGAAACTTACGGATAAACAAAAAAGGAAAACTTTTTATTTTCCGTTTTAAAAAATGCATTAAAAGAAGCCCACAATTCATTTACAAAGCATTTGAATGTTTTAACGAAACAAAAATTGTTCTCCGGAACAAAAAGAAGGAAATATTGTTGCAAAATTGCTTAAAAATAAAAACGGAAAGCAGAGAAGAAGGAACAAACTTATTGGAGTATTTTTCAGTTATTCCTGATAAAAAGGACGAAAGGGATCGATTTGAAAAAGAGAAAGGAGAATTAAATTCATCGATTTATTATTATTAGGTAAGGGAAGAAGGAGCACAGGGTGGGACAAAAGTCCAAATCTTCGATGGCTAAATCTGGCGGGGTTTGGATTTTGCCGTTGATCGCCGCCGCCACCGTGTGGTGGCTGGCCGCGGTGCCGAAGGTGGGGGGTTCGAATTCGACGACGATTTACGACGAGCTGCGGGCGCAGGGTCTTCCGGTGGGGCTTCTTCCGAAGGGAATTGCGAAGTACTCATTGAACGGAACAAGCGGGGAATTCGAGGTGTGGATGCAGGAACCGTGCAACGCGAAGTTCGAGAACGAGGTGCACTACGATTCCAACATAAAGGGTATCCTCGGATTCGGTCAGATCGGGAAATTGTCCGGTGTGACGGCGCAAGAGCTCTTTTTGTGGTTCCCTGTTAAGGGCATTCGTGTGGATGTTCCCACCTCTGGTCTCATACACTTTGATGTTGGTGTTGCGGATAAGCAGTTTTCTCTGTCCCTTTTTGAAGACCCTCCTGATTGTAACCCTGAGGTTGGTTTTTCATCCTTCAATGTTCTAATCTAACCCCTTTCTTTGCTTTGAGGTTTTTTTTTTTCCTCTTTTGGGGATCTGAAATTTGTAGGGTTTTCATGTTGGTCACGACTTGGGTTTTTTCTTTGTGTTATTTAGTGTTGTTCTTTGATTGAAATTGGAATTCTGGTTGCTAATTTGGGTGATGAAGATTTGCATTTATAATCAAGGTAGATTGTTGAGGTGAAATTTAAATTTGATTGGAATAGCACTGAAAGTTGAGAATTTGCATCTAGATTTGTCTTTTTTTCTTATTTGGGTATGTAGAATTTATGGTATTTTCTTGTGTGGTGTCTACATTTATGATCTTGTTATTTGGGTATCTGAAATTTATGATGTTTTGCCATTGAATAGCACTTCCATGCATTTCTCTGTGTGTTTTTACTGTTTTTTCAATTAAAATTGAGTTCTACATGATAATTCATGTATTAATTTGCATAAAAAATTAACAAATTGAAACTTGAGCTCTTATTAGACACAACGCTAAATGTTACTTCGTTCTTAAACTCATGATGTTTTAGTCAATCAAATTTGTTTCGGAAGTTTTGATCTTTTATAGTTTTCGAGTCTCATTTTTATTTTATTTTTCCATTGAAACCCTTACTTATGTATAGTAGCTCATATTTGCTCTGTTTTACCATGAACTAATAATTAAATATGTAGATATTAAATGAGGCTATTTTAGACTAAGTATACTATTCATGAGTAATATTAAATGTTTCTTAAGCATTATGAAATAATCTTATACATCAAGAGTTTAAAGTTTAGGAACTGAGGGTGGGAGTAAGAATTTGCATTTAAATTTTGTCTTTCTTTCTTAGTTTGGTATGTGAACTATATGGTTTTTCCTTGTTGGGTGTCTTACATTTATAATTCTTGTTATTTGGATAACTGAAATTTAAGAGAGATTTGCATTAAAAATTATCATAGATTATTGAAGTGAAATTTGTCTGATTAAAAAATAACACTTCAAAGTTAAGAATTTCCATATAAATCATGTCTTTTCTTATTTGGGTACATGGAATTTATTGTCTTTTCTTGTGGGGTGCCTACATTTATGATTCTTGTTATCTGGACATGTGAAATTTAAGAGTTTCCTAATTGAACAAAAGCTTAGATGCTTTTCTTCAAGTTTTTAATGCTGTTTTTTTCTAATTAAAATTAGACTACTACGTGATAATTTACACACAATAAAGATTTGTATTAAAAATCAACATTGATTATTGAAGTGAAACTTTGATTCTGATTAGACACAACACCAAAAATTAAGAATTTTTGTATTTAAATTTAGGTGTTTTCTTATTTGGTATGTAGATTTTATGGTATTTTCGTGTGGGGCGTCTTAAATTCATGATTCTGGTTATTTGGATATATCTGAAATTTAACAGGTAATCTTATCGAGGAAAACAGTGCAATTTTTCATGTGTTTGAGTGTTCTTTTTCAATTAAAATTAGAGTTTCACTTCATAATTCACAGAACAAAGATTTGCATAAAAAATAACACCAATGTAAATCAATAAAGTGAAACTTTGATTGAAAATAACACTAAGAATTTGCATCTAATTGTGTCCTCTTCTTGGGTACGGGAACTGTATGATCATCTTTTCTCGTGGAGCCTCTTACATTTATGGCTCTTGTTATTTGGATATACGGAATTACAAGGTTTTTTGTATTGGACTAAACTTAAATGTATTTCTTTATGTGTCAGTGTTGTTTGAAGTTCTATTTGGTAACTACGCCATAAAAATTTGTATAAAAAATCTACATAGATCATCAAGGTAAAACTTTATTTTGATTAGATAGCCATAAAACTTTAAAATACATATGAAATTATCTCTAGATATTCTTCCTTTCTTTATCTGGGTATGTGGAGTTTATGGGTTACATTTATGATTTTTGTCATTTGGTGTCTCAAATTCATTGTCTTTGTTGGTACTGTGATCTTGTTATCTAGGCTGTGAAATTTATGATTTTTTTGTTAGGTTTGTGAAATATATTTGGGTATTTGTGAATAATTTGGTGTTCAATTTATTCAGGTTAATGTTGGTAGTGAAGCATTGCTGAGGGCTGCTTGGTAGAAGATACGAGAAACATTGCATCATTCAAATACACACATCAATCGGTCCCTCTATACCTGTGGTTGCTCTTCATGATATGTATATGTATATATATATATACATATATATCTTGTATAGTTTCATGTTTTTCATTTGTGTTTTGGTTGAATGAATCAGCTGTCTCAAGGGACAAAGGATGAAAATTTTGGTGGTCGCAAGCTTATTGTTCTCAAAATATGTGACAGACAAAGGATGTAGGGTTAGAGTGGTTTAGCTAATATTATATAAATGTTTTATTATCTGTGTTTTGGTCTTTTATTTGTGCATATAGTTGTTTTGGTCTTGTGTCAGACTCAACTATTTAAAATAAAACAACATAAGTAGGTGCTTCTTCTACATAACTATAATAGCAGTTCCTTTTAGAAGCTTGATTCAACTCATGCTTTGATTGGGGAATTTTCTGCAATTATTTCTGATTTTTGGTTCTATAAAGAAGATAATGAAAAACTATAGGTTTCCAAAGTCTTTCTTGATAGTTTAATGATCACCTCATCTCTCTAAGGCAACAATAATTTTGTAAGACTCTCTCACCTAAATATAACATCTGAGTTTTCAATTGATCTTCATCATCCAATTGAATCTTTAACATATTCTTTTTCTACTTTTGATTCTAATATTTTCCTCTATTAACAAGTAGTGTCGCAGATTTAAAATGTTATATGTGTTCAGTGACTGTGTATTTTGATATCTAAAGCGTTCAAAGGTTTGTTTACAACATATAAAGGAATATATTCTTATGATTATTTTAATACATAATAAGAGTGAAGAGATTTCCATTTTTTATATAAATATTTTAAACAATATATTGGAAAAATTGCAGTTACCTCTTCTAAATATATACTGAATGACATCTACCTTTTTAATAAAATGACACTCACATTTCTATAATTTTTAAATATATATTCGCTCCGTTCATGTTTCTTATTAAGTATCATGTTTCTTAATAAGTGATACTTACTCCTTTTATGTTTTTAAGAAAATGACTCACACTAACCTCATTTATTTTATTTATAAAAATTATTTTTTTAACTTTTTATTTTATAAAAAATATTTAATTTTTATATTGTAAAAAAATAATTTTAATATTATAAAATTTTTATTTAAATTTTAGTCCATGTGATATTTTTAAATAAAATATTAAAGTTACAAGAGAGACGTGTTATTGATTGAAATGAATATCTATTTAAAAAGTATTGAGGATATAATGTATTTTTTTAGGAGAAAATTATAATGACCTCCTTATTCTTTGTACACCCACCTACATGAGTTTTTTCTTGTACCCATATTGAAAATATTTCTTTTTGATTGTACAATGTTGTTGTTTTTCATAAAATTGTATGGATTACAAAATCAGAGAAAATGTAAGATCATTACAATTTCTCTTTAAATATCATTATATAATAAGAGCATTTGCAAATCATGCATGCATATTCATGTTCATGTCAAAATTTAGTATAGGACGAAGAGGCAATGCCGAATAGCTTCAAAAGGAATGTGTATCAATAGTGTTAGCAATTACAAATCTTACGAACACTTTTGTTTATTTTTAAAGGATTTTCAGATGTACTCTGAATTTTAAATGATTTTTCAAGTGAGATGGAAAATATATCACTAAGATATGATCATGTGCTTGGTAAATATATTGAAAAACACAAAAAAAAAATTATAAAATTTACAAAATTTGTAATTTATAATACATTTTAATCAATGACAAAGCGTTTGTAGAATCTATTAGGTAAGATGTTTGATGTTGCTACACAAATGTAATTTAGGTGAATATCTTCCGCAACTTAGTTTCATATTGCTTTTTGTTCCTTAGATCATCAAATTCTAACTATCTTTTTGTCAAATTCAGCAACTGTTTCATGGTTATATTTAAATAATTGAACTAAAATGAACACAAACTTCAAAGATAAATTATAACTTCTCTACAAAAACTAAAAAGATGTGCTGTGCTTCTACTAAGAAAAAATAGACGTGAACCAATTTCAACATATTATGTCCAAGGACTAGTATAGTACTTATAAGAGTTTTGATGTAAGATATGAGTGAAAAATCAGATGGTTTTCTTAGCCCACAGATTCATAACAAATGTCTTTAGTATTACTGCTTCATCCCTACAGTAGCAATACATTTATTTAAGTTATAATGCATATATATTGAACTTTTATTTTGTTTTGGTACTCAAACAGGGACATCAGTAAACTCAAAGACTATGTTACCATAGGTTTTAGTCTTAAAAGTACATGGAAGTGTTTCGGTACTGTTCCTTGCGGTTTAACGGTGCACCTTTTCATCTATGAGGATGACGATAGGTATTTTGCGGTTTGAGATGCACCTTTTGATCTATGAGGATGACGATAGGTATTGTTCCTTGCGGTTTGAGGTGCACCTTTTGATCTATGAGGATAGGGCACTGTTCCTTGCGGTTTGACAGTGCACCTTTTCATCTATGAGGATAGGTATTGTTGCTTTCGGTCTGACGGTGCACCTCTTCATCTAGGAGGATAGGGCACGGATCCTAGTTTCAGATGCAGTTTTTGTTTGTTAAGAGAACTACGTGTTCTTCAAAGGGTGTGTGCTCAGTTTTCATTTCAGGATAAATGCAGGGACATGCTATAAATTATTTTTATGGAAATCGATACTTATTCCAATTGTAATTAAGGAATTGCAACAGAGCTCACAAGCCAAGCAACCAAGATTCAGCAAATTAAATAGATCAAAGATGTAATACTCATGTAAAACAATATTCTACCTAGTGAAATATCATATCAAAACAAAATTCTGTCTAGTAGATAAACCAGTGAGCCTACATCTCCTAATAATTTACAATATCCACAATGTTCTTCATTGCGTTGTGACGCTCTTGGCAAGATTACGAGGTTGGTCCACATTAAATCCTCTGAGAACAGTGAGGTGATATGCCAATAACTGCATCGGAAAAAATAATTTGTTGAGATATATTAGGCACACAAATCTTCCTTCGTGCAAATGGATGAAATGAAGATTAGTATATAAAGATTCTAGGTACCAAAAAGGAAAGAAAATTGCAAAATTCCCATGAGAAATCCAGACGTGGAAGTTTATATTGAAACAAAAGAGAAAATACCTAAGTAGCTCATGAAATAATAACGAATCACTCTCAACATGCAATGAAGAATTAATTTATATAAAGATAGGCATACTATTGATAGAATCTTTGACACTAATATTGAAATCCCCTTTGCCAAATCAAGCAATCTCTGTAAGAATAAATAAATAAATAAAAATGCATTGTAATTTGTAAACATACCTGTAATGGAACTACATTAATTACAGGTTGAAGACAGTCTTCAACTTGAGGAACTTCGATTACCCTACAAGATTGATTAGGGCATACAGCGGAAGCATCTCCTTTAGAACACATAACAATCAGACGACCTCTGCGAGCATGAAGTTGCTGAATAACAGACTGCTGTTTGCTGTGAAGGATAAAAGATGTCAATATCAAACTTCTAATGTAAGATAATAAAGCTAATGAACGGTCAAAACCAACCTGAAGCAAGCATCACGGGTAGCTACAACAACAATTGGAAGATTTTCATCAACTAATGCCAAAGGACCATGCTTCATTTCACCAGCAAGTATCCCTTCGCTGTGCATAAGTGCCACTTCCTTTACTTTCAAAGCTCCCTCGAGAGCAGTTGCATAGTTGTATCCTCTTCCGAAGACAAGAAGAGACTGCTCAGCAATCAACAGCTTTGCTAGATCCTTCATCTCCTGGTCAAGTTTCAGCACCTCTCTCACTTTATCTACAATCCAACCCGTTAATTAGATTACTTTTACAATTTCCCTGTAGCTCCTTGAGCTATTTAGTGCTACATTTTGAACGATTCTTCATAAAAATGAGTTTTGGCTTGAAAGAAGGTTTCTAGAATTCCTGAAGATTCTAATTTTTTTTTTTTTTTTTTTTTTACTATAGAAGTTTAAGGCGTGGGGAGGTTAGTCCATTCCAAGAAAGCTTGTTGCAATCCACAAGCCTCCTGAGGGCTTCGTAATTGCAAACCCATATTACATCATGACTATTTTTACACAATTATTATTCCATTAAAGAAATTAACAAAACCGGCGTGGAACACAGTAATATCTTCAAATGCATTCCAGTTTTTAGCTTTATTAAAAACAAATCCATTCTTTCTCGTTTTTTCATAAATTAAGAGTTCTCTACTAGATGTTATGAACTTAGACACTGATGGATGTTAACTCTTTATTTAATGAAGTTATCATCATCGGTATATCTGTAACAATGATTAACCTACATTCATTTAAATCCTAACCAAGTGGCGATCTGATTAACCTATCATGAAAATCTAATTTTAAAACCTGAGAATCAATTGAAAATTATACTAAAGGACATGTAAGATGAACCAGACACCCAAAATGTACTCAATTCCAGTAATATACTAGGCCAACAAAAACTCACTTGGCAGGTTAAAAAGACCATCTATGATAGCCTCTCTTCTGGCTATATTTGAAATTGTATCACCTCCTATTGCAAGAGCTAACATGACCATCACCACTATTTGGCTCGTGTATGCCTGTAATAGTTATAAATGCGCATGAGTAAACCATTGGTTAAACAAATAACAAGACAATACAAAATGAAATGAAGAAAACACAAGCCTCAAATGCAAACTTTACCTTGGTACTTGCCACACCAATCTCAGCACCAGCATTTATGTGAACACCACAATGAGTATTCCTTGCTATTGCACTACCAACAGTGTTTGTTATCCCAACACACAATGCACCATTCTCTAAAGCATACTCCAACGCAAGTAAAGTGTCAGCCGTTTCACCAGACTGACTAACGAAAACAGCAGTATCTTCCCTGTATATCGGTCCTTCCCGGTCCAATAGATCACTTGCAATTTCCATAGTAACAGGAACACCTATAATTTAATGTATAGAGTAAACATTGTAAAAATGGACAAACTTTTAAACTGCAAAAAATTATAAAAGATTTGTCACAGCACTGACCAGAAAGTTCTTCCAAGATGGGCCTAGCTGCCAAAGCAGCATTATAACTTGTACCACAACCAATGAAAACTATCCTTCTACTTCGCCTAATTGTTTTGAGATGATCCTTCAGCCCACCCAACAGAACAGACTTGGATTTGTTAGATCCAAGACGTATAAGCCTCCCCCTCATTGTGGTTGTTAGAGATTCCGGTTGTTCATGAATTTCCTTCTGCATATAATGCTCATAATGACCTTTATTTATTTGCTCAACCTCCATCTCAAGAACAGATAATGCACGTCTAACTGAACACGTTCTAGAAAGAAAAGCTCCATTTTCTCCAAGGTTACTGTCAAACTTCAAAATAGAAGCCCCACCATCCTGGCACAACCATTCATATGTAAGAAATAAGAACAATATGTTTGGCATGATTATAACCATATGTAACATATAGTATCAGTGAATGATCTAATCATGCCAAAAAGGAAACAGACTAGAGAGCAAGGGCTAGATGAAATGATCTGCCAAGGAATTACAAAATAGTCTTCACAAAGAAAAGATACTGTCATGGAAGTGTTTTCCTTAGTCAGATTACTATATTTCAGTACTATACATGAAAACATTGGCTTGCAAGTGCAACATTGAAAAGAGGGGGTGCAGTCTGTACCTTGAGATGAACTACTTCTCCGTCCTCAATAACTAGCACTTTCTTTGTATGTTCAACCACAGCATTGGCATCACTGGACAAAAACAATTCTTTGGGTTTGTCATCTTTTGATAGGAATTTGTTATCCTCAAATGCTGAACCATTGCCTTTATTTTCTGTCAATTCCTGAAAAGAGCACTAATTACTTTAATCATTGTCCATCAGCAAATCTTCACCTTCACTAAATGTCCACGAATCATGAAAAATGAAAACTAAGTTACTCAATAGATATTTTGGCTCTCTGACTAGAAGCATCATTGACGAAGCCAAGAGAAAAAAAAATAGAACCAATATTGTCAGGAAAAAACACTGGAAGAACAATTTACATGTAGGTCATTGTCTAAGAAACTTTTTGCTAAATTGCATTCAACTTACTTTAACACCCAGGAGCAGTGGGCTACCACGCTTGCAAGCAATCAATTCATTAGGATAATGTAGACTTTTGAAAATAAGGGCATAAGCTCCTTCAAGATGCCTCATAACTTCCAAAACAACTTGACTGAAGGTAACAACCTGACCATCTGCAACATGATTGGACAATGTATTTCAAACTAAAATCACCCAAAACCATTGTGATATTCACACAAGTCTAAGGCAAGCCATTGTAATCAGTGTAACACAAAATAATAAGGAATTCCCAGCAGAATAAATGCAAATCAATTTGGAAGTCTACCAGAAGCAAGTATATCAACATTTGGAACAAAGGGAAGACATAATGAATTCAGAATTGCAATTTTAGCCGCAACATCACTGTGTTTGGAGTCTCCTATAACAACTGCAAATGTGACCACATTTGCTTGTAATGAAAATGCTATCACAATTTAAAACTTGATTGCACTTAATATAAAAACGGAAAGCGTTCTATGATTCATGTCACTGACGACTCCTAGTGAAAAAGGTCTCTTTATCCCAAAAAAGCTAAGCCTTCTAGAAAAGGATTTTGTGGCCTATAACCTCAACTGTGCCGCAATCAAAGTTGCCGCACAAAGGCTTTTGGGGTCTCTCCGACCACATCCTGACCGCATCAGCCACATTCTACAATTTTGCTCAATACAAAGAAAGCAACAAAACCGCGATCCCAATTTTCAACCTTGGCAGCATTAAAATAGTAGAAACCTTGTCTACCTCCACCTTCTTCCCACTCACACAGGATTTCACAATGTACATCACCAAAACACCACACTTCAGTTCCACATCATGTGAAACAACTACTGAATCACATTCACACATACCACAAACCTGAAAACCCCATGTAATTGTTCAAAACCAAAAAAAAAAAAAAAAAAA
>Ga0209700_106651_pt1 | contig 17554 bp, 14 predicted proteins | sample SiratroredBW_FD_187528 | JGI IMG/M metagenome (GOLD analysis project Ga0209700, IMG submission 187528) | Root nodule microbial communities of legume samples collected from California, USA - Siratro red BW (SPAdes) (version 2) | ecosystem: Host-associated > Plants > Roots > Nodule | place: USA...
CTTAAGTGCAACTAAGCTTCAAATAAAAATCAATAACTTTGTAACTGGCAAAAAAAAAAAAATCTACAAATTGTAAATACCTTAATGTCTTAATAGAAATAATTAATATTACTTGACAAAAAAATGATAGTGTCTCGTATTTCTTAACTAATATGTATTGATGTAAAAGTCCTAATTTTGATAGTTTAAAAGACTAAATTTTATTTATGAATTGACATGTTCATTACTTTGTAAGAAATATAGTAGCTCATCAATTTATGCTTAAGCATGTTTTAAGATCAACATGAATTCTCAATTTTACTCTTTCCCCAAGAAATTATCACTTTAAGTCCAACTATGGTTACCTCTTAAAAATCAAATGAAATTACAAAGTTTATTAAACTACAATAACTCAACACAACAAACACAAGTTTCAAAGATCTCTGCTCAAAACCGGCATAGTCGGTGACAGGGGAATGTGAGAAACCGAATTCAAGCATCCGAAAGTGACCGGCGAAACCGGTATCTGAAACTCCGACTGCGAAGAAGACGCCGGCATCGAGTTCCTCAGAAACCGCATGTACGCCGAGACAGGGGACTCCGCGTGGACGCTGGGAAACGGCGGTAGAGGCGACGGAGGCGCTGCGGCGATGGGGTGAGGCGGCGGAAGGTGGCGGAGAACCTGTGGAAGCGGCGGCGGGCGGAGGCGGTGGAGGCGAGAGGTTGCAACCGGTTTGGGTTGGTGGCTGTGACCGGGTGAACCGGTGAGCTTTTGGACCATGTCCCTGAAATCGTTCTTGCTGATGTTGTAAACCTGTGGCTGAGAATCGGTGAGAGAATCAAAGGTAGGTTTCTTAATGTTGGGTTTCGAAATGTTATGTGAAAGTTTATTGAGTTGTCTCAGACACTGATCTCTCGTAGAATTCGAAGAAATTGATGATGATTCATAGTTTTTGTGATCCATTATTGTTTTCTTCGCTTAGTAGAAACACTCTCAAAAGCCAAGACTCAGCTATATATATATAGATACAGAGTGAGACCATCACACGATACATGATTAATTATTATGAATTTAGCATAAAAAATATAATCATAAAATTTATAATTAGTTGATATTTTTTATGATAATTATAATAAAAGAAAATAGAGATAGAGGTGAGTTTGGTGGGAAATTAAATAGTTTGGGGTTTAGAAAAGTGGTGAACTTATTGATGAAAGTGTTTGTTGGTTGTGATTGTAATAATTAATGAGTAAAGAAGAGAAAAAGGGTGTGTTGTGTGTTAATGGATGTATAATGTAGATGAGAGGTCCACTTCACAAGACCTTCGGTTTTTCAATATACGTTTTACTGTAAGTTTGACTGTACGTTAAGTTGTTGACCACACTTTTTATATCAAACACTCGTGATTAACAACTTATATTTAACAGTGTGTTTATATATATATATATATATATTAAATCACTGATTATAAATCGATTTTAAATTTTATAAACTAAATGTATTGTTTTCTCAATTTAGAAAAACTTAAAATTTATCTATGTATTTATTTGTAATTCATTTTCTCTGTGTATTATTTTTAATCTTTCATTTATCATGTATTATTTTATTTTATTTCTTTTTTTTCTCATTGTAAAGACAAGAGACTTAGAGGAAATTATAATGAGGCAATCAGATAAAATATTATAATATTATTTTCAACTTAAAACATAACGATAAGCTTATTTAGTTTTTATTATATATTATTCTTTTATTTTATTTATACACAATGTCAAATTTCAATAGACACTTCAACAGTTTATGGATTTATATAATGGAGCTGTGAATTTTTAAATCAATGAAAATAAGTTAGATCGTTATATCTCATGATACCCCCTTCTATTTGATTTCTTTTTTATTTCAATTTTCTCCGTTTGATATATTATTTAATAATCTAATTATGCAATCAAACAAAGACAGAGAAGTTTGGTTCAAATTAGACATTCAAAGAAGAAAGAAACGGCATCAATTTGATAGAAGTGTATCAGTTTAAATCAGAATTTCTCGCTCTAATCCAATTTAAATCTACATTTGTCCACCGTTAATGTAAAGTAAACAAGTTAATATATAAAAACTCTTTTTTACTAATTTTCAAGTAACGAAATGTTTCAACGAATCAATCTAGAAAGATAAATATAAAATACGCGTTACTGGAACCATCCAAAATCACATGCAACTCGTGCAATTTTGCATAAATATGTTTTTATCATGATAGCGTCTCAAGTACGAGTTGGAAAAAGTATTTTGGTGACAACCACATAATTAAATATCAGTGAGAAAATATTATTATTCAAATAATATATATATATATATATATATATATATATATTGTTTAAATTTGAAGATGTGTCTTTTTAAAGTAGGTTGGATTGACTTGAACTAAGTCCAAGTATCAAATGATTCGAGCTCGAATATTTGAGGATGAGGAAAGTCCACTTATAGAAGATACTCTGACGCTTAAGTAAGTAAATAAGTAATAAGTTGGATGTGTATAGAAGAGTAGGTGAGTTGTATAGTAAAAGTAAAAGGTAAAAGTTAAAGTGAATACTTCTTGTGTGAAGAGTGTTATTTATAAAGAACTAGGTTGACAAATGCTGGTTAGTTTCATGACCCAAGTCCATGGTAACAGACTAGGCGGTTACTGAGTTGTGCAGGTGGACCCCGAGATACGCGGTCAATTAGAGGCGGTTACTCGTGTATCTTGGGTATAGGTTGAACTTACCTGAGTATTTCAGGTATGGGTAGTACACAAATCCCTAAGCTCCTAGTTAGATATAACGAGTAAGCTTAAGTTGACTGTACCTATCATGAGTATATTATTTTTAATAAATTTTGTTATATGTGTCAGTTTTGACAAACCTCATAGCTTTTGAGGTTGAGTTCAAGAAACTTATGGTCAGTTTAGAAGGCATGACTAAGGTCATGCTCATAGCTCGTCTGTCCGAGCTTGGAGGATTTATCTTAAAATCGAAGTGTTGCTCGTGTAGCTGAGCTTAACATTCTCTTCCTTCTTACAAAAGTTTTCAAAAAGTTTTTGAAACGCGGTTCGTATGGTCGAGCTATTCTCTCCCCCTGTTGAAAAGTATATTGTTATAACATTAATGAAAAGTATATATACCTTATTTAAATTCAAATATGTGTCCTTTCAAAGTAGGTTGGATCGGCTTGAACCAAGTCTGAATATCATATGATCCGAGCTCTAGTATTTGAGGATGGGGAAGGTCCAGTTATAGAAGACACTCTGACGCTTAAGTAAGTGAATAAGTAATAGGTTGGATGTATATAGAAGAGTAGGTGAGCAGTATAGTAAAAGTAAAAGGTAAAAATTAAAGTGAATACTTCTTGTGTGAAGAGCGTTATTTATAGAGCACTAGGTTGACAAATGCTGGTTAGTTTCATGACCCAAGTCCATGGTAATAGACTAGGCGGTTACTGAGTTGTGCAGGTGGACCCCGAGATCGCGGTCAGTTAGAAGTGGTTACTCGTGTATCTTGGGTATAGGTTGAACTTACTTGAGTATTTCAGGTATGGGTAGTACACAATTCCCTAAGCAATGAGTTAGATATAACGAGTAAGCTTAAGTTGAGTGTACCTATCATGAGTATATTAATTTTAATAAATTTTGTTATATGTTTCAGTTTTGACAAATCTCGTAGCTTTCGAAGTCGAGGTCAAGAAACTTATGGTCAGTTTAGAAGGCATGACTAAGGTCATGCTCATAGCTCGTCTGTTAGAGCTTGGAGGATTTATCTTAAGATCAAAGTGTTGCTCGTGTAGCTGAGCTTAACATTCTCTTCCTTCCTACAAAAGTTTTCAAAAAGTTTTTGAAACGTGGTTGTATGGTCGAGCTATTCTCTCCCCCTTTTGAAAAGTATATTGTTATAGCATTAATGAAAAGTATATATACCTTATTTAAATTCGAAGATGTGTCCTTTCAAAGTAGGTTGGATTGGCTTGAACCAAGTCCGAATATCATATGATCTGAGCTCTAGTATTTGAGGATGAGGAAGGTCCAGTTATAGAAGACACTCTGACGCTTAAGTAAGTGAATAAGTAATAGGTTGGATGTGTATAGAAGAGTAGGTGAGATGTATAGTAAAAGTAAAAGGTAAAAATTAAAGTGAATACTTCTTGTGTAAAGAGCGTTATTTAGAAAGCACTAGGTTGACAAATGCTGGTTAGTTTCATGACCCAAGTCCATGGTAACAGACTAGGCGGTTACTGAGTTATGCAGGTGGACCCCGAGATACGCGGTCAGTTAAAGGTGATTACCCGTGTATCTTGGGTATAGGTTGAACTTACCTGAGTATTTCAGGTATGGGTAGTACACAAATCCCTAAGCTCTGAGTTAGATATAACGAGTAAGCTTAAGTTGAGTGTACCTATCATGAGTATATTATTTTTAATAAATTTTGTTATATGTGTCAGTTTTGACAAACCTTGTAACTTTCGAGGTCGAGCTCAAGAAACTTATTGTCAGTTTAGAAGGCAGGGCTAAGGTCATGCTCATAGCTCGTCTGTTAGAGCTTGGAGGATTTATCTTAAGATCAAAGTGTTGCTCATGTAGTTGAGCTTAACATTCTCTTCCTTCTTACAAAAGTTTTCAAAAAGTTTTTGAAACGTGGTTCATATGGTCGAGATATTCTCTCCCCCTTTTGAAAAGTATATTGTTACAGCATTAATGAAAGGTTTTTAGCAATGATAAGTTTAGGACTTCATGTCTCTTTAGGCGTGGCAGAGGCAAAGTGATCATGCCTTACTTGTTGTCAGGTTGTCAAGTCAATATGACGTATTAAGGAAGGGTACACATGACAACTTTTGATTAGGCTCCTTGATGCACATGTGGCCCTAACAATTTGGAAAGCAAAGTGTTTGGGCGCAAAGTGTTGCGTTTCAAGCTTTGTCTTCTTCAAGACATCCTTATGTGTTTATATATACATAACGTTTCAAATATTTTCGTTTACTACTTGCGTGATTTGAAGAACACTTCATCTTCTCCAACTTCGCTCTATTTTAGCTTGTTCGTCAAGTCTCCCAGTCTCCAATATTTCTTTACATCATCCAGATTTTGTTTTTCTTGGTAAGCCTTCTTGAAACTTGCAACTATGTTTCTTCTTCGTTTGCTTTTGGTTCCCATGGAGGTAGCCGCTTAACTGGGAGGGATGTTATCCTCATTGGTGTTGAATCTTCTTCTTTCTCTTTATCAAGGACATAATCTTTCTTTGTCGAGGGGGATGTATTGGAGGAGATCTTTGTTCTTCCCCTTAAAATTAAGGAAATCACCGCATTGGAGCTTCCTCCTGCAATGGGAACCACCCCTCCAGTTGCAACTAAGGCGGTGAAGAAGGAGAAGTCGTTGGATGTCCCCTTAAAGCGTAATGTTCCGCCTATTGTGGCAACGACCCTTCAAGAGGATGAGGAGGTATATGTACCCTCCCATCACTGATCCTAATTATTGTTGGGCGAGTTGTGAGGTGGATAAATATTCTTCCAAGTACTCTACTTGTTATCTTAAGAAAATTTTGGAAATCTACAAGTATGATGTGTGTGTTGAGGACCTCGGCCCACACTTGGGGGTCGTAGGTTGTAAGAGGTTGAAGAGAGTGTATAGGAAGCCTCCTATAGATTCCGAGGACTACACCTATGTATATGAGTATTTCTTTAAAAATTTTGGTATTTGTTTTCCTTTATCTAACTTCGAGTCTTAGATGTTGACTGTGATGAATGTGGCACCAAGCCAACTTCATCTGAATAGCTGGGCCTTTTAGAAGTCTTTTGAAATTCTTTCTTATTTTTTGTACATAGAGCCAACTGTAAATAAGTTTATATATTTTTATCAATTGAAACACGAGGCTGAGGTTAGTTGGGTTACTATAAGTACGGCCTAATATGGTCAATTATTTACTCTAAACTCGTCTTCATTTAAACAATTCAAATATACTTTCTTCAAAATAAAGTGCAAGAAACACGATCCCTTGAAACGTGTTTTCTTTAATGAAAATTTTGTGCCGAGGTTCCCTTATACTAGTATATTCCAGTAAAGTTGAAGTCAAGGGTCGAGTATTTGCTTTCGGTCGAGGAGAGGCGGGATATAGAAATAATTAAGGGTATTCCTCAGTCAATTAGTAGGAAAAAACTCATGACAACTACCCTTGTCGAGGACCAGGTCTCAATGTTCAAGGGTCAGCCGAGAAGTAGCATTTCTCTTAAACTTGTATTTCAGTTTGTGGTCTTTGTCTGACTTGGTTTATTCTGGTTTTGCAAATATCATGGGTAAAGGTTTTTACTACAAGGCTCTCCGCTCTTGGTTGGTGCTCTTTCACTTGGTTGAATTTCAAAATCCTTCCAAGAGGAGAAGAACGACTCTGTCGCAACTCGTGGTGGGTGTTACAACCGAGATCGCGACGGGGACGCCTATCCGAAGAATTAATATTTAATCTAATTTTAAAAAATAGAAAAAAGATTCGCCACCATGATTTTTATGGAAAACAATAGAAAATTCAAAAAAATAGGATAAGACAAGTTTTCGAAAATCGGATCTTGGTTCGGGAGTTGGTTACATGTGGGGAATGTATTAGCACCCCACGACTTCCGTCTTAAAACGGTACCTTTAATTAAATAAGTAAAATGAGTGTGATTTTGAAAATGTTTATTCTTCCTAAAAGAAGAATTAAAATGCAAATAAGAACAAAGAAAAATATTTTTTGTTTTGGGAGATCTGACAAGGATTTGACCTTGCTCTTACATATTTCCATCAGGGATGGAAAATCAGGGTTACGTAGTTCTTTAATTGTACCTGATTCTGTGTTACAGTATGATGCCCAAAAACAGGTGAATTCACACCTGAGACATGAGGCAGATTCATCAGGAATCGAGAAAAATGTTGTTGTCTTTCAGTATCACTTAATATGGCTTTCAAAGTATCTATAGTAGTAGAGTCGGACAAAGAAATATGAGGAGTAGAAGAGGAATTTCTAGATAGCATGGAATTTTTTAAACCCAATGCCTGAGATTGGACTAGGAGGGCCTGAACAACTACTAGAGTTCTATTAATATGTCTTGGCGCTGAGGATGACCTACCATACTCGTTAACTGAATTTATATGATTCATCTGCATCGACAAATTGTTTGGTGCCAAAAATTGATTATGCATGGCAGAGTTAACACCAGCAGAGTTCATACCCAATGAAGTTGAATTTGGAGCGACAAACTGACTTTGAACAGATGCCTAGAAAGGTTTTCTATCTACAATTTCATAAGTGTCCATTGTCTCCAAATGATCATCATCTTCGGTGAGGTCAACGGTTGCAGGAGAGCAAGTATATTCTTGTGATTCAGTTTGTTCCTGTTCACAGTTGGAGGCCTTCTTTTGCATCTTATCCACATCATGATCCTTTTCCAAGACAACCTTCCAAGATCCATCAGCAAGGACAATCACTTCCGTAATGTTCTCACCAACATTTTTTAGGATATCAACCATGTTTCAGTCAAGTCGAATATCAACATAACAGACATACTGAGTGCAATGAGGGCAACGCTAGGATGGCCATTTTGAATTGATACTAATAAAGTTGTTAAAGTCAAAACACTGGAAATGTTTGCATGATCGCCCTTTATCAGGAGTCTTAATACGTGTAAAGGTTATCGGACAATTTAGGAAAATCTGTGAAGCCACCTCAATAATATATGAATCAGAATCAACAGAGGTAACAGTAGGCTGGAGATAATCTTGAAGTATTGGATCTTCGTGCAAGGGTGTAAAGGCAACAAGTACAATGTAACGACCATTGAACTGGCCCACAACTTGAAGAAGATTTGTCCTAAATTAAGCATACCAGTCACATCAGTAGGCATTTGTGGTCCAGGATCCATTTGAACATTGATTACTCCTTTTCCATTTAGGAGAAAATTCACTTGTTGAGGACTTATGAGGCATGCTGATATCTCAATGTTATCTATCTGTGCCACCAATAAAAATATTTGTCTTTAACAAATTCACTCTTTGTAATATGAAAATGACCACAAAAGCTCCATACCCAGGTTGGACCTCCATTGATACAAGTATTGAACCCAATTCAACATTAGAATAAAACTTCTCCATTATCGTTGATATTTTAGAACTGCACTGTCTAGGTCTAACATTTATAGTCCCCATATTGTTGTAGACTTTTCCGACCTCATCCACAATAGTAAGAAGTTCTTCTGGTTCTTTTGTTTGGAACCATCCAATTTCAGAGGCACCCTTTACAGATACCATTAACACCATCACAACAACTTGTGAAAGTTCATCATGTTTTAGTTGACAAATCTGCTTCACCAGCAACGACAGCTCATAAACATTGCCTGGAATTTCCCCATTGGCAAGTGCATAATCAATGCCTCGAGAGAGGGAGAGGCACTGATTATAAAATTCTTTAGGATCCCCATGGTTGCCAGGTTGGACATGCCAAAACAAAAGTTCCGTAACATTGTTGATTCTATAGATGTTGATCACATATGACTATGACCACGACAACGAATTTGGCGGTAATGGCAACCCCGTCGCTGCATTCATTTATGCTCTGGAGTTTTTAGAATGTATTTTCCTTCACTCACAATAGGTTTCAATTTTAGCTCGCAATAAGATAGATCGACACGGGTTGGTTTTACGGGTCAGGCCGGACTCTGGTGGAGCAATTCGGGTCGGATTGTTTTTACCCGAGCCAATCAAACTCGGTTGATGAAAAACATCATAGCTTTCTTCCTCTACGAATGTTGAATCTATGGGTAATTGAAACCGTGGATAATACCCACCAACTTCAGTCTGTAGGTAACACCCACAAACTCCAATTCGTAAAAAATACCCACCAATTCCAATTTGTAGGTAGTATCCACCAACTTTAGTTCATAGGTAATACCATCACAAATGTAACCTGCAACTTTTCGTCTTGATGTTTCATCAACGAATTCACCATTACTCTTCCGAATACGAGTCTGCTTAAATACCTCATCAATATGTGCAGGATGACCCAACTCTTTTGCCTTCAAAAAAGCTACACTTGTCACCAAAAACCCTTTCTCTTTCTCTCTATTCCGTCTATCCTCCCTCCTCCTCTTATTTTCTCCTTTGATTTCGAATTCTCCTCCCCGTTTCTCATTTTTCATCTTCTGATATAGCCTCCCTATTCCTCCCATAGCACCATTTTTTAAGGAAAATCAAAATGTTCCTTTTTGAAAACAATGAACGCCCCTCTTTTGCTTGGCAGAAGAGACCCAAAATAACTTTTGCAGGGACAAGGCAATTTTAGAAGGAAAGAAACAAACTTTTTGTACTACAGTAGGTCACGCAACAACAATGCATATTACTGAAGTAAGTGTTGGAGGTAAGGAGATTTGAGATATGTAAGTTGACAAAAATAATGGGCTGCGAGATGAGGTGCGGGACCAGGCTGCTCTTTGGCCTCAATAAGTGCACACGTGAAAATAGAGGAGGTGGGGTGAGAATCTGAGGGGTAACAGGATAGTGCCTCCAAAAGAATTGGAGAAGAGGGTGCGCGAGTAGGCTACTATCTAGCCCTCCTTTTCTCCTTTTCTCATATTTTATTATTTTTTCTTCTATTTTTAAAATCTACCAAATAAATATAGTTTTGTGAGTTTTTTTAAAAAAATTCTAAATTATAATTTTTGGAACAAAGATAAAAATTATATTTTTGTATTGTTTCTGAAAATAAAAGAAAATGATAAATCCAGATAAACAATGAATTTAAACATGATATTTTTTTAATTTTTATAGAATAAAAAAAACATTTATTTTTTCCCGAACAAAATTGGGTGTTGACAGCTGCCCCTTTTTACTTAAATTTCACTAGATAATTTAAAAATTAAAATTTTCATATTATCAGAGTAAAAGTTAAGTAAAGACTGAAATACTAATTTCAAATTTAAAACGACTAGATCACTCCCCAAAAGAGAGGTCAACGTTTGAAAAAAAATGGAAATGGGGAAGTGAGGTCATGACCATTACATAGTAGAGGGCCACACACCGTCAAATGCATGAAAGTAAAAAGTGAGGTCACGACCATTACAAAGGGGAAGTGAGGTCATGACTATTACATAGTAGAGGGCCACGCACCGTCAAGTGCATGAAAGTAAAAAGTAAGGTCGTGACCATTACAAAGTAGAAGGGCGCACATCGTCACTTGCAGAAGATTAAAAGTGAGGTCGAAATAATTATAAAGTAGAGGGTCATGCACCGTCACGTGCATAAAAGTGGAGACTGAGACCTTCCTTCGCAGAGGGTCCTATTTGAAGAAGATTTGAAAAAGTTTGGACCAATCTTGAGGAAAAGGTCTCTATTTGAGAACTGATTGAAAATTGCAAGCGGCCACCAAGTGAATGCCAAAATGAAATTTGAATGATAAATGTTCTACGATGAGTACATGAATGTACACAAAATTTTCATTTTCTATTCTTGCGATGAATGAGAGTGCATGAGACTTTATGAAAATGCACTTATGAATGCATGAAGCTCTATTTATCATATCTGTTCATTTTGTTTGATATTGACATTTAGAAAGAAATGCATGGCTGCAACGAGGGGGGCATGAGACTCACTCTTTCATTTTTTCTATATTTTATTTTTTTAGCACCTTGATGTTGACATTCAAAGTTAATTGTTCTCTTTGTCATCATTGAATTCATTTGAAATTTGTTCTTGAAAATGAGGGATGTTTTGAATCCCGATGTTGTTGTTAAGATTGAGACATTGTTGACAGTTCCCTTTAAAACATCTTAATGTATGCACTTGAATCCATAGGTAGATGAGATATGTTGGATAGAAAGTTGAAGAAATTGGGGTTGCACAGTCTCAGATATGTTTTCATTTGTATCCCCTTCCAAAAGGAAAGATCAAAGCAAAGTGCGAAACAAAATCTGCCCCAATTTTAGTGTAGCAGTGGGTAGAGTAGGTGGAATGTGAATTGCTTATTTGAAGGATGGCCTGAATAACCAGGTGATGAAGACTGAGGTTAAGTGACATGATACAATGTTTTTCATATGTGCCTCTAAAAGTCAAACCTGTTCAAGATATTCATGTAAGCAAAATTGTCCCAGTTTAGATGTGCAAGGGTGAAGCAAGGTCTGGACAAAATGTGACTTGGTTTTGGTAAAGTGAAAGGAAAGGATTGCCCCGATATTGGGTTTTCTCAGTTGACTTGCTTTTGGTTGATTTATTGATTGTCTTCTACTAGAAACAATCCAAACATTTTTTTATATTTTTTTTTCCTAATCGAGTTGTTAGTCACGTCTTCTTGTCACAAGGTTAAGTTTTGAAAATTAGAGCAAACAAACCTTTCAATCAACATGGACTTTACTAGGCTTGTAACGTGGCCAGGGGTTGGAAGGTTGTCAAGAAAAGAATACGAAGACTGAAAAATTATTTGTTGGGTTTTAAAATTTGACACAAAGATCATCAGTCAAGTTTTTGTGAGAAACCGTTAAGATTTTCCTTTGTAAAGACCCTATTTTTTTCCTTATTTTTTGCATTTTTCTTTCATTCATTTTCTTTTGTCTGTTCTTCTATTTTCCTTTTTGTAATAACACTTCTTCTTACAAACTCATGTCATTCTTGGATGGATTTCTTCTATCTGATTCTTTGTAGCTTTTGGCATATCTTGAACTGTGTTTCACTTATGATGACTTTTGTTTAGGAATTTTGAAAGATAACATTTATTTTTTGCTCAAAAAGAGTGCAATGGATTTGTAATTTTTGTTTGTTTTGGATAAAGAAACATGACCATATATCCCTTTGAATCATGATTGCTTTATTTTTAGAAAGATTAACCCTGAAATAAGATTCAATGACTCCCACAACATGTCATTTTTATCTTATCTCCTTCTTTTTTCTCTCAGACTTTTGGTTTTCTTTATTGTCCTTTCTTTTGCCTAGATTACCCTTGTAGGTTTGCAATATAGTGGACTTTAATTGTTTTTATTACCCTGGCATGCTGATATCTCAATGTTATCTATCTTTGCCACCAATAAAATTTTTTTGTCTTTAACAAATTCACTCTTTGTAATATGAAAATCGACCACAGAAGCTTCATATCCAGGCTGGATCTCCATTGATGCAAGTATTGAACCCAATTTAACATTAGAATAGAACTTCTCCATTATTGTTGATATTTTAGAACTGCACTGTCTAGGTCTAGGTCTAGACTTTTCCGACCTCATCCACAATAACAAGAAGTTCTTCTGATTCTTTTATTTGAAACCATCCAATTTCACAGACACCCTTTATAGATACCATCAACACCATCACTGTAGCTTGTGAACGTTCATCATGTTTTAGTTGACAAATCTGCTTCACCAGCAAATACAACTCATGAACGTTGCTTGGAATTTCCCCATTAGCAAGTGCATAATCAATGCCTCGAGAGAGGGAGAGGTAGTGGTTATAAAATTCTTTAGGATCCCTATGGTTGCCAGGTTGAGCATGCCAAAACAAAAGCTCCATAACATTGTTGATTCTATACAAGTTGATAACAGATGACTATGACCACAACGACAAATTTAGCGGTAATGGCAACCCCGTCGCTACATTCATTTACGCTCTAGAGTTTTTAGAATGTAGTTTCCTTCACTCGTAAAGGGTTTGAATTTTGACTCGCAATAAGATGGATCGACATGGGTTATTTTTACGGGTCAGGCCGGACTCTTGTGGAGCAATTCAGATTGGGTTATTTTTACCTAAACCAATTAAACTCAATTGATGAAAAGAGATGAGAAACTAGAATCCTTTGCTGATATTTTTTTTTAGTTTATCCTAAATACAATTCTTTTAATATATATTTTTTATATTAATTTTTAAAAATAATATATTTTGATACATTAAATAGTTTCACATAGAGTAAGAATCAAGATTAAGAGTAATTTAAATACATTTATATTTTAACTCTCGTAAATACTTTGTGAAGACAAAATTGAAGTTTTATTCTTTGGATCTAAGAATATTTCATTGAGTCTAATATATTATATTAATAGATGTTTGAGGTGGAATCATTGATAGACTCTATTATTTTTAAATACAAACTCTCAGCTTTGCTTACCATAATCTTTTACGATTTCAAAACAAAAAATATAATACAATTGTAATAATTTATACAATTTTTCTTTTTTTTATCTGTATCATTATGACATATATATACACATTATATTACTCAATCAGAAATTATAAATAAAATGCTATTTTATGTAACTATAATTGTTTGGACAGAAAACTTTCTTACAATTTCAGTGAATTGTTTTTTTTTTGTTAATTTACTTTTTCTCCCGACTCTTCCGAATATTTTAACCAAAAAACCTTCCACAAATAACATAATAGGGACACAAACACGAACACGAACTCAAACCGTTTTAGCTTTCCGAGTTTTGACCTACAACACTCGAATCCTCTCTTGTGTTGTAGCCGCCTCGTGAACATCAATGGCGGAAGCTACTGCCGACAAATCTCAATCTCTCGCCGAGGTATTCTTCCTTCATCTCTTTCCCCTTTCAATTCCGTTTCCAGAATCTTCCTTTTCATTGGAGTTCCTCTAATCTTATTTTCCATTGAAATTACGAATCGGACCTTGATTTTGTTATTTAACAATCTGGAGTTTCTTGAAGTAAATCTGGATTAGGTTTCAGCTGCGTTTTTTTTTGGTAGAGTAGTGTTTTTTAATGTGCTTTCTAGTGTATGTTATTAAAAAAAATTGTGCTTAAGATAATCCCTTACATTTTCTAACTGTTATATCTACTGATAATTGTAAGCCTGATCTATATAATGGGCGCCGATTTAAGTCTCTATGTTGGCGGAATAACGTTATTCGTGGGTCTGTTGTTTTAGGTTTTGGTAGGATTGGTATGTTGGAATAATTGAGGTTTAAAATGTTGATTTATTTTTGGGATTTTTTAAAATGAGTTTGGAAGGATTCGTTTTTTGTTTGGATGATAATGTAAAATCACTTTTGGACTGTTATTATAGATATGTTCAGTGGGTGTCTACATACTGAATCAGTTTTGTCAATGGAAAAAGAGCAGATTTCAATTCTATCAAAATTAATTCTTCTCAGAATGATTCTGAATAAAACAATAAGCCCAAATAGAAGTACTGTTGGAATGAGTTTTATATGCCGCAATTGGGATCTTGAATCAACCAAGATTAATCTTGCATTCCATTTTACTTCAATTTGCCTTTTATTTTGTATGGCTTATAATTATAATGAGAAAAGTAATTGACACAAGAGTTAATATGACATTGGGGTTTTGCAAGTTATATGTATGTATGTATGTGCTTACTCCTTTAGCATATGACTAAATAGTGAAATAACCAGCATTATTTGTTGTTGGGTAAATCGTTTATGTGAATTCCATGTCATGAATTTTTGAACTTCCTTATAATTGCTGAGGTAAGATGTGTTGCTAGCTTTTAACTTTTCCGTTTGGTAGTCATGGTCTTTTCCCTCAATTTCCTCAGCTCAATTTACATTTTTTGTGCCTCGAATCTGCATTCTTTTACACTCTGATGGTTGATTTTTTGTTTTCATAGTGTTAGATAAGGCAGTGACATGTTTTATTGATTTGCAGCAATATCATGTGAGTGACAAGCAGGAGAAAGCAGCTGTAGTTGAAAAACCTGTTGAGGTCAAAGAAGTTGAAAACCCAAAGGAGGCTGCTTCTGTGGAAGCTGTTGTTGAGAAAATTGTGGAAGAAACAACTCCTGTTGCCCCTGCAGTTACTCAGGAGAGCAGTGAAGTAAGCCCTCCTCCTGCTGAAGAAAGCACTGAGGAGCAAAGTAGTGGAGATGTTGAAGATAACTCTGGCAATGAAGATGCTGCTGAAGAGACCCCTGAAATCAAGGTGACATTTACTTGAATTACTTTCATATAATTGGTACACAAGTGCATGATAAGATAGGTTAGCACTCCTTCCTTCAATTTTTTCATATTTGTGCTATGATTTTCCAGCTTGAAACTGCTCCAGCAGATTTCCGTTTTCCAACCACAAATCAAACCAGGCATTGCTTTACCCGATACATTGAATATCATCGGTGAGTTATATATGGTTGGCTTTTATTTCTACTGAGCTCATTGTTCACATTTCTCAAACACTGTTACTTCATTTTAAAATACCAAACTCTTGTGCAGATGTGTAGCTGCAAAGGGTGAAGGTGCATCAGAATGTGACAAGTTTGCTAAGTATTATCGTTCTCTTTGCCCTGGTGAATGGGTATGTATTTTACCATTGAACATTGTTGATTATCTGCTAAGTGCTAGGTTCTTTGAAATGAGATTTATTTCGTGACATTTCCTTTTGCGAACATAAAATTTCTATCTGTTTTTGGTCTTATTGTATTCTTTTGCATGGAAATGGAGTTACATTTTTACTACTAATATAATTATTTTATAAAGAATCTTGTTTCTACAATTTAGCATTCCTTTTGTTTTCTGTGCACTTCTCAAGATATTTGGCTAAATGCTAAGTTGAAAAAAGTATTGAGAGATGGACAGACATTGATATCTATGAAAAATGACTAAAATAACAACTTTAGTTATTAAATATGTAAGGATGCTTTATGGAGAGGAAGACTTCCTTGTTTTTGAGTATAAATAGATTAGAGGGAGCTCTTAAGTTGTGGTTAATGGTTCTGTATATTGATAGGTGCATGGTACTTTCGCCCCTCAGTTTTAATTTCTAGATGTTAAATTAATTTCTGTCTGCTCATCCCATCTCTATGCCACTGTCATACGTTATTATTCCTTCATCCCTTTAACTCGTGTGGCTTCTTAAACATTTGAGTTCCTTCTGAGAAGTTGGAGATGTACAATATTCCTTCTCAATAATTCATGCTTTAGATACCTGATAATGTACTGCATATGAAGATCTCCATTTTTTTTTAAAATGATTAGAATCAATTTTGTTGTTTACCATGATTAGCGCCTCCTTGAATAGAAAAGCCACACTTGATTGACTTGTAAAGCAATAACAAGAGAATAAATTCAATGTATCAGATATGAGTGTGCATTGGATGAGTGGAATCCTTGACAAGATAGGAGAGAATGAATGTGTTGAAGAGTCTAGTGTAGAAAATACAATAGAATCTTGACCTAGGTGGTTTCGGTGTTTGCGAAGACCTATATTTGCTCTAATAAGGGGACTAATCAAATGCTAGATAACCCTATAGATAAAGATGATGGGAGAAAAACCAAGTCATCATTTGATCCATGTAGTTGACCTCACTTAGGAGGAAAATACTTAGCTTTTGTTATTGTGGAAGTTTTAAACACTTTTGGAGAAGATTAATGTAAAAAATAATCCACCCAAGTAATATTGCGTAAATTTATTTCATAATTTTATTTTCATCTCTGTATATGTACAAGTACTAACCTCAAGGGAGTTGTGGGTGCGGGTGGGCGATCCAGATCACTGCAAGATCATGTTGCGCTGCGTTCATTCTTCTCGTCTAGAGAAGCTAGGGTCTGATGACCCATTTGTTAGCTAAAACACGACCCAAAAACAAAGCCCAACACAACACTCGTGTTGCATGACCCTTTTGTTTCCCTAGGGTTCCCTTATTTTGGAAATTAAAAAAAAAAAGAGACTCAGGAGTGGCACACATACCCCTTGATGTTGTTGCTACCGCTGCTGTGGAACAACCGTCACTGCAGTTGCTGCCAGCTTCAGTGTAGTTGGCATCGCAACACTCACAACCATCATCGCTGGTGCTTCTTTTGCATTTGCCTGCGCTCGCTCTCTGTTCCAGTCGCCCTAATATTCTGCTCTCTCTTTGCTTTTGCTGTTCTGCTCTATCTTTGGTTCTTCAGCCGTTCTGCTCACCCTGTCTTTTCTTTGAATTCCATAGAGAAAAATTACCTATTCTTAGTTGTGAATTACATCTTACTACTTAAGACTTGAGTTATTTTTATCTATCTATATTATTTTTAGTGCATGTTATGATTACTATTTTCGTGTACTCGTAATTGTTACAAGTCCGAGTTAAGATTTGATATCCCTTTTCTCATCCTCTTATATCCTCTCCAGTTTGACAACATTGATGTCTGATTAAAATCTAAAATAATTTAAATAAAAACGCAAGCTACATGTGTAGAAGACAACTTATGATATTTCCCATAGACATTATTTTCCAACCCTGCGCATGAATGGATATATGTAGAAAAACATGATAAAAGTGGAAGTTACAACTTCCCAATGAATCTATAATACCCAGCAATACTTTTTAAATGCTTTTAACAAACATGGAAATGTCACATTCTCTTGAATATATTTTTTATCAGTTGAACAAACATACTCTGAGTTTCACATTTAGAACCAAAAAGAGTTACTTCGCCTCTGTTCAAAGTTTTCATGGTTAATACTTAATATTTTCATTTTCAATAGCAGTTGCCAACCTGGTAGATACACCCAAAAGTTTGATTTCTTTTTCAGTTCTTTTTTATACTAATGGCTTTCTTAGACATTTAAAAAAAATGTTTATTAGTTTCTTTTTTTTTTTTTTTTTCC
>Ga0209700_106652_pt1 | contig 17554 bp, 19 predicted proteins | sample SiratroredBW_FD_187528 | JGI IMG/M metagenome (GOLD analysis project Ga0209700, IMG submission 187528) | Root nodule microbial communities of legume samples collected from California, USA - Siratro red BW (SPAdes) (version 2) | ecosystem: Host-associated > Plants > Roots > Nodule | place: USA...
AAATTAATAATAAAAAATAGATTTTTATCATTGAAAAGTGTTTCAAGTCTTATTCTTGGGAAGATTCATTGTTAATATTTAATTTTTAAAGAAATTAAAAATAAAAAAATAACAAATATGAATGAGGCAAAGATTAGTAACCTTTCTTAACTTCTCTAAAACTGAACTACTGGATTTTTAAAAAGAAGATATCAATTTAAAATAATAAAAGGAAAGAAAAAAGAAATATATGGGGGGACGGATCACTTTTGGGGAGAACATACAGGAAGAATTGAGAGGAGAAAGAGAAGAAAACAGAAGATACATTGAGAAGAAAAAGAGTACACAGGTATGTTTCTTTAAGAAAAGTTGTTTTTACTCTTATACTAGGTACCATGCATTTTGAAAGTTTTACTATGCATCCAATTCAAAAAAAAAAAAAAATTACTACATGCATGGCATCCTGTCATTATCGCACTCATTCTCTCTTCAATACCCTTCCATCATAAACCCCTTTGTGAATAACCACTGTTAGTAAAGCCACTCCTAAAACGATCATGAGGACCATGAATATCAAGGGAGTGACTGCAACGGCATGGAGAATAATTTCAGAGTATGTGTAGAAAAAGCCTGCGGTTCTTTTCCAATACCCTCCTTTTCTATCAACTCTCTATGGTCTCTCACCCAAACCAAAATCCAAACAACACCATCCACTCTGCTAGCATCACGTTGCCACCTCCCAGCGCCACCATGCCTCGCTCAAGTTGAACTCACCATCACCACCATTGCCGAAAGCCCGAGAATCACTCCCTCCTGTGCTAAGTGGATTTCCCCAGATTGTAGTGAATTTTGGCATTGATGCCAATGGTTTCTCCTTGCCAATGCTACTGCACTTATTGCGCATAGCAAGTGGATCCTCTGGCACCTCTTAATTGCACCATGCCTACACAATATACCAGCCATCGCCATAGCCATATACCTCCAACACCTTCTACTTCGAATCACCATACAGCCTAGCCTCCAAAACTGCACCCCATATCACCATGCTCGTCATCACTCTCCACCTCGCAAGCTTAGCCTCCAAACTGCGCCACATGTGCCCCTTCATACCGCCTTGAAACCTTCAGCACCTCCATTACGTTCGTTGCACCCCACAAACTAACGTCCACCATGCTCTCACAACACTTTCAGACTCCATCTCTCCTTCACACCACCCTCTTGCCATGATAGCCATGGTGATGGCTTCAACAACCACCACGATTCACCACCGTACTCACGTCAAACCCTGCACCTCCAAACACGCCCTCTACGTCACCTTCACCTCCATACCTTCAGCACCTTCAAAACGATTACCTGCACTTCCAATAAACTTCCCATAACTACATTCCACCCTTTAATCAAGCAACACAGTGCCACATGTCCCCCTCTACGTTTTCCACGCACCTTCACCTTGCCATTACTACCTCCATTTTTTTTTATATACACCTTCTCCACCATGATGCACCACTGTATCAAGCCAGTAATGCCACAAGCACCCTGAACAGCCACCATGATGCACCAGCGCCCACCAAGGACCTCCATCATACTCCTCCACCATCAGCAGCCCAGAATGGAGAACCCAACACCACCACGAACGCTCCACTGCACCTTAAAACCACCATGAAAACGCCTCACGTCCACCTCCACCTTCCACTCATCCTCACTGCGTCACCATGACAGCAACCATGGAAAGGTTTCGCACCTGCCATGTTCCTACTCCACCCTCTCTACACCTTCAACCTTGCACCTCACAAGCCTCACCTCCCTCAAAGTCCTCAACCACCGTGCTCCCATGCACGTTCCCACTCCAAACTGCGCCATAAAACCACCATGATTGCACTTCCACTGTCACCTTCCTCAAAAGCTACCGCATCACAGCAACTACCACCTTATACCGTGCCTCCACCATGTATTCCGAGTCTCACCATATCCACTCTGTCGTCATCCTAACTCACGGTCACCGTAGTCTTCCCCATGGAGCACCACCTTTGCCGCCGCTGAAAACACATTTTAGCCACCACATGTAGCCGCAAAACCACCCTGAGAATGCTACCCATCTATTCCAGACGACGAAAACCATCAACGTCGAGTTGCATCCCAGTAGTCGCGCTATCACCACCCAAAACCACCATGAAAACGTTGTTACAGCGCCTTCCGAGCAATCCTAGCATCACCAACGACGCCGCCGCCGCCATTGGTGGCCCCCACCGCGGCCACCGCCTACACTGCCACCTCGACCCTCGCCAACCATTGTTGCCGCCGCCAGCAGCAGGGTCTCGTGCCTCCACCTTCGAACCCTAGATGGTTCATGGTTAATGGGGGTGCTCTTTGCACCCTATATATTTAGCCTTGCACCCACAATCCCTACAATTACCAAATAGCCCTTTAATAATAGCTAAGCCTTAATTAGTGGCAGTTACTTCCTGTACCTCCATTTATTAAGTTCTGCACCCACGTTTTTACAATTCCTGAAATGCCCCTGGTTGCTGTTTGGGCTTCTGACTAGTGGAGTTGTTCTTTACACCCCATTGGTTTGAGTCTGCACCTGTGCTCATACACAATTACTAAAATGCCCCTGGTTACTGGTTGGGCTTCTGACTAGTGGAGCTGTTATTTGTACCCCACTGATTTGAGTCTGCACCTGTGTTGCAACTCAATTACCAAACTGCCCTTAAAACAAGTGGGTTTATAGTTAGGGATTTACTTTCTGCACCCCATCTTTTGCGCCTACACCCCAAACTCTTCACAATCCCAAAAATACCCTTTTGACTAGTTGAACTACTTTCTGCACCTCCCTTAATTAGGATCTACACCCTACATTTTTCAAAATTCCGAAATTATCTCTTATAAATACCCAAGTAAAGAACTACGTAACCCTGATTCTCTATCCTTATATATCCTTATAGAGATACGTAGGAGCGAGGTCAAATCCTTGTCGGGCTCCCCTTTAAACTAAAAATGTTTTGTTTTGTTATTATTTGCAATTATATTCTTTTGGAAAGGATAAATATTTTAAAAAAACCACACTCTTTTATTTTACTTATTTAGTTAAAGGTACCGCCTTAAGGCGGGCGTTGTGGGGTGCTAATACCTTCCCTACACGTAACCGACTCTCGGACTCTGAATCTGGTTTTGTGAACTTGCCTTATCTAATTTTTGATTTTCCATAGTTTTTCCTTTAATAAATTATGGTGGCGACTCCTTTGTTTTATCAAAACCTAAACTTTTTCTTTAAGATCGCCGTCCCGGTTGCGACAGTAGCCCTTGAGGAAGGGTGATCCAGTATAAAATTGACTGTGTCTCCTTTTCTTGACCCTTCTCTCATAATCTTGATCTGTTCTTGCGCTGCCCACTGCAATTAATTGATAATTGAATTGGTTCTTGATAATTTGCTGCATAATTGAATTAATTGCTATATAGCACATCTGTTCAGTTCTTTATAGATTTGAATTTGTGTTTAACTTTGCTTTAACTAGGGTCTGTAGCTTCTCTGCAACAAGAAAGAGAATTTTGTTTTTTTTTTGTGTTTTAACAATTTTAAAACTGAGTATTAATTTGAATACACTCTGTTGTATTTGAATCTGATTTGAAATTTCAATTGTATAATTGGTTTGCTTAAATTAGTTTCTGCATAATCTGTAAATCTAAAAAAATATTACAGTAATTGGATTTTTCATATCTGATTTTATCTTGGTGGCTATTCAATCTGATTTGTTTGTGTGACAGTGTTAATTATTCTCTAATTTTGTAATTCAATATTAGTATCTCAATACTGGAAGTGATTTTATTGAAGTGATTTTAAATCTTTGGTATTGGTTACCTTTAAAGTAAGCCACTGCAGAACTGTTGTGTTTGATATAATTGCATCAAACTTGATACTCTTGGTTGGTATTGATATAGATTTGTCTTGGTAACATAAATCTTGCAAATTTTATTTGTGTTCATCCTTATATTGCCACTAGCTTGTAACTCGGTATGATCTATCCTTAGTGAGACATTATTATGGAAATTGTGTGAATTTGGTTTGCATAAAGTGTTGCTCTGTGGACTGTTATTTTTGTGTATGCAATATTAAGTTTTCTCTCTACCAAAAATATAAATTGATTCATTCGTGCCTGAAATAGATTTATTTCTTCACTGCACCTTATATCTTTAATCTTTGAGATTCATTAAAGGTTTTCTAGTTGCGAAAATTGTTTTTAGTGTTTTAAATTGCAAAATATTTTAAAGTTCAATTCACCCCCCCCCCCTCTTGAACCTAGCCAAATATATTTTCATCAAGTTTATGATGTTTCAACAAATCCCTCACTTCATCAAGCTTTTCCTCCTTTAGCCATTCCATCATTGTGAATTTTTGACTGATAATTTCCTTCCTACTATACTCAAGATAGTAGTCTTCAATGCTTTCTTGATTCCTTGAGAACCATCTCTCAAGGTATCCAGTTTCGATGTTGTCAACTGGTTCAACATTCTTCACACAAGCTCTCTTAGTTCGCTTATTTGGATTGGATGATGAGGCTATGAAGGGAAGTGTTTGATGGATTTCTAAAGTGTAGAAATGTTTGGACCGTGAGTGGCAATGTATGCAAGTATGCAGTGCTTTGGTGTGAGTTTGAGTGCATGTTGATGTAGTATATAAAGAGAAGTAAAAACTAATAAACCATACACATGCAACAACATTGATTGACAACATAGAAAATTGCTTTGCAGTTTGTTGGGATTCTGCAATTAATAAACTTAAACGGAAGTGACTTAGCTTCAGAGATTCTTGCAGCTTTTGACTTGTTGACTTCTAATAAATTGATGAAGTGACATTATGTACGTTATCACTCCTTACATGCCATCTTTATGCATTCAATGTCTCAGCTCATTCAAATCTTCTTCTTTGACCAAACAATCTGCTGTAGAGTTATTATCTTCCCAATATTTCAGTCCCGTACATATCAATTTATTGTACATAATTGATTTAGAACTATTGCCTAGCCCCGCACAAATCAATTTATTGAATAGAAATTCATCAGAATTATAATTTTAATCAACTACAGTATAAAGCATTCAATTACAGTATAATTGATTCTGTTGGCTCAATTAATCATACCAGTTTTGTATAAACTAAATTACCGGCCAAAAGTGCATGAGTTGATTTAATTAATATTTTTAAAATCAATTATGCCTAACTCATTTATGAGAAAATTAAATATTTCTTTATTAAGGGGCTTAGTAAATAAATCAGCTAATTGTTTCTCAGAAGCAACAAATTGAATTACGCAATCACCAGAATGTTGGAATGTTGCACTGGGTTCTTAGTTAAGTTTATTGCACTGGTATTGTCATAGAATAATGGTATTTTTGAGAGAGATAAACCGAAATAACTTAGTTGTTACTTGATCCAAAGGCTTTGAGCACAGCAGCTCCCAACAGTTATGTATTATGCTTCTGTTGTTAATAAAGCCACACAAGCTTGCTTCTTTCTATGCCATGATATCAAACTGGATCCAAGTAGGTGGCATGTTCCACTAGTGGTTTTTATATCACGTTTGCAGCCTACAAAATCTGAATTAGAATAACCAAATTTAAGGACATTTCACTAGGATACCATAGCCTAACATCTCTAGTTCCTTTAAGGTAATTCAAAATTCTCTTTACTACCATGTAATGTGACTCTTTAGGATTGGCTTGGCATCTTGCACATAAACACATGCTAAACATTAGTTGGAAGTAAGATAAAGAAGCGATCCAATCAGCCTTCTATATTTTGTTTGATCAACATTAGCTCCTTTCACATCAACATCCAAATAGCATCTAGTAGTAATAGGTGTAGCAGCCTCCTTGTAGTTCTCCATATCAAATTTCTTCAACAATTCTCTGTAATACTTGGTTTGACTAAGAAAGGATCCATGCTTGAATTTCTAAATTTGCAATCCTAAGAAATAATTGAGTTCTCTCATCATGGACATCTCAAACTCTCCCTGCATGGCTGTTACAAACTGCTCACATAAAATTTTATTAGTGGATCCAAATATAATATCATCAACATAAACTTGCACAAGGATAATATCATTGCATGCTTTCTTAATGAATAAAGTCTTATCTGTTTTACCCCTCTCACAGCCTTGACCAAGCAAGAAATTACTCAAATTTTCATATCATTGCCAAGGTGCTTGATTTAAACCATACAAGGTTTTCTTGAGCTTGAAAACATGTTATGGACATCAATGTATCCATTTAGAAAAGCACTCTTGACATCCATTTGGTGGAATTTGAATCCATTCATGCAAGCATATGCAAGCAACAACCTCACTGCCTTTAATCTAGCCACGGGTCCATAAGTTTCTTGAAAGTCCATGCCCTATTCTTGGTTGTAACCCTTTGTAACCAACCGAGCTTTATTCCTTACAATGACACCTTGTTCATCTAGCTTTTTCTTGAAAACCGACTTGGTTCCAATCACATTCATCTTCTCTGATCTAGGAACAAGAGTCCAGACTTCGTTTCTAGCAAACTGATTCAGCTCCCCAAGTATTGCATTTATCCAATTGTTCTCCTCTAGTACCTCAGTCACAATTTGGGTTCAACTTGAGATACAAAGGCCATGTGCTCACAAAAATTATTCAATGATCTTCTAGTTGATACTCCCTTCTGTACTTGACCAATGATATTGTCTAGAGAAAGATTCATAGGCACGCTCTACTCCTTAGGTAGTTCTGGACTATTTTTCTTTGCACCAGCTTAAGATTCAATCGATTGAATTTTTAGTTTAATTGATTGATTTTTTTGCATTTGAGCGTTTTTATTTGATTGATTCCGCAGTTCTATATCAATCATTTGTCTAGTAGGAACCTCATCATCTGCACTTGTCTTAACACTTTCCAGCATGTTCTGGTTAGTTTCATCAAATGCAATATGCATAGATTCTTCTATTAGCATGGTTCTCCTATTATAAGCTCTTTATGCATGACCATGCAATGAATACCAAGGAATATACCCTCACACTAGTACAAAAAACACATTTTACGTCAGGATAATACGTTAGTTAAAATGGAACCGATGTAAACAAAAATGTCGGGGCATTTTGGTAAATATTTGAAAAGATATTACGTCAATTAACTCAAACCTGACGTAATACACCATATTCTACGTTGGTTGCCACTCATACCAGACGTAGAAAAGAATGAAAAAAGTAAAAATTCAAAAATTGAAAATATTCAAGATACTACGTTGGTTAGGAGGTGACAACCGACGTAGTATGTAACCCATATTACGTCGACTAAGACTTTTCAACTGATGTAATATCCTCCTCTTGGAAAGCAAGTGAATTTTGAAGAAACTTTGGTGAAATTTGGTCAGATATTGCGTCGGTTGAGAGCTCTCAACCGACGTAGTACGTCCCTCGAGTTAAAACTAAGGATTTCAAGAGAGATAGTAACTCTTGGATATCATTTTTCTCTTAGGTTTTCTTCTCCTTCACCTTCTCCTTCTCCTTAGCCAGGCCCCCTTCTCCTCAGCCTCTATGCATTCTTCTCAGCCTCTATGCCTTCTCCTCAACCTCGGTGCCTCCTCCTTAGCCTCATTGTCTTCTTCTCAGCCTCGCTGCCTCCTCCTTAGCCTCGCTGCCTCCTCCTTAGCCTCGTTGTCTTCTCCTCAGCCTCTCAGCCTTCGTGTGGTGTCGTTTTTATTCTCAGTAGTTTTCAATTGTGTTTCACGTGGTGTCACTTTCTCTTCTCACTGGTTTTCATTGGGATCTTTTTTGTTCAATGGTTTTTCTAGGGTTCGTTTGGCTCAATTTACGGCTTCTTCTATGTTTGTCTGGTGTACCCAAGCTTCGTCGTGTCTCGGTTGAATGCTTGGTTTGACACCCGTTGCCTCTTCTATTAGCAAGAGGTTAGCAATTTTGTAAAATTCATTAAAAATAGTTAGAATTTTATTTTTGATCCAATTTTTTTGTCATCATTTTGATTTAGTATATATATTTGATGGTAGAGTTCTTACATTGTATAGGTTTATCATATATTTAGGGTTTAAAAAATTTAGGACGAAAAAACTTCAAACGACCATAACTTTTGATAGAGAGTCCGGATTGAGACACTCCAAAAGTGAAAGTTACTCGAAATAGGGTAACGAATTCGTTGGCAATCGCCAGAGGCAGTTGTGCCTCCAAAATTTCCAAAATTCCATTGTTTAGGGTTTCTTTTTTATTTTTTGTTATTTTTTACCCATTTCTTTGGGTTGTAGCCTTTTATTTCACATGTTTATACTTGCTAGAAAATTCTAAAACTTTTTATGATGTTTTCTTGTATCAATTAGAGATTTATGAACCCATTATTTTTTTTACAAAATGACTTTTTACATCAGTCGTAGACTACAACCGACGTAATAGAGCACTTTTTATGTCGGTGGCAGCTTACAACCGATGTAAAAAATCCTCTATTATGTCAGTCCAACTTCAATCGACGTAGTATCCACATCTTACATTGTAATTCAGTTATTTTAGTTGGGTATATGATGTCGATTTCTATTTTCAACCGACGTAGTGACATACATATTACACCGGTTGCACAACTGACATTATGTGTCCAAGACTTTCTACGGCCTACATCTATGTCGGTTCCATAACCGACGTAGAGGACCATTTTTCTATTAGTGTCATTAGCTTTTGAATCAAATTTGCCCAAGTTGTCCTTACCAATGTTCAACATAAAACATTTGCATCCAAAAACATTTAAATGAAAGATATTGGACTTTCTACCTTTAAACAACTCATAGGGGGTCTTCTTTAAGATTGGTCTAATGAGCACTCTATTGAGAACATAACAACTTGTACTCACTCCATCAGCCCAAAAATACTTACGCAAATCTGTCTCGTTTAAGAGAGTCTTTACTAATTCCTCCAAAGCCCTATTCTTCCTCTCCACTACTCCATTTTGTTGTGGAGTCCTTGGTGCTGAAAAGTTGTGCTTGATTCCAAATTTGCTGTAGAATTTGTCAAGTCTCTCATTCTAGAACTCACTTCCATGATCTGGCTTAATTGCAGAAATACAACAATTTCTCTCATTATGGACAACCTTAGCAAATCTTTTAAAAGCATGATACGCTTCATCCTTAGTGGCAACGAAAAGAGTCCATGTAAAACGAGAATAATCATCTACAACTACAAGACCATAGTAATTACCCTTCGGCTTATAGTTCTTGAAGGACCAATCAAATCAATATGAAGCAACTCAAGGGGTCTTGATGTAGAAACCACATTTAACTGTTTGAAAGAACTTTTGGTTTGTTTACCCTATTGATACGCTTCACATAATCTATCCCTTTGAAACTCCGAGCTTACGTAAGCAAATTACCAGCTCTTTAGATGCAAGCCTATTGAGATGATGCATATGAATATGTGCTAAGCGCCTATGCCACAACCATGACTCATCATTCCTAGATAGTAAATAGTTCATACTAGATGTTATGCATGAGACATTGAGCATGTATACATTGTTTACCTACAAGTACAATCTCACTAATTATTGAATTTGCAATTAGGCATAAATCAAACTCAAATGTGATTTTGTAGCCTTTGTCACACAGCTGACTTGTACTGAGTAGGTTGTGCTTTAATCCATCCACCAACTGCACATCTTTTATGATCACCTCATCATCTCCTCCAATGTCACCAATACCAAGTATTCTTCCTCGGTTGTTGTCTCCATAAGTGACAAATCCATCTAGTTTCCATATCAGATTAATTAAGTGAGAAGCATCTCCTGTCATGTGTTTGGAGCATACACTGTCTAAATACTATAGCTGCTTCTTGGATGCCAAACAGACCTGCAAAACAGATTAAGTTTGAAGATTTGACACCCTATTAGATTTGGATCCACATGTGTTAGTAATGCTTTCAGGCACCCACCTAACTAGCTCCTTAGGTACATCAAATTTTCTAACTTTACAATTCCTAACAGAATGACCTTTTCTCAAACAATAAAAGCAAGTCATGAAAGTTGAAAACTACTGCTCATTAACTTTAAAGAAACTACTAAATTTCTTTTGCTTTCATTGAAAACCACATTGATACCCAATGGTAGCCTTTTCAAATACAAAATTTTGAGACCCAAAATTGCATTGAGATTTGTGGTCCCTGGAGAAAGTTTAGATGCAGTAGTAATCAAATAGTTAACTTTCTTTTGAAGAACAACACTACTGTTTTCACAGTTAGTTGGCTTGATAGAATCAAAGTCACTAGAAGCTTTGTAGATCATTTCAAGATGATCAAAATTGATTTTCACTTTTAAAAGCTCCTATTGCAGTTCTTTCACTCCACCTTCCAACCAATTGTTTAATCCTTTCAATCGGTTATTTGAAAGAGCCAATATGTTTGCTTCTTCATGGGTTTCTAAGAAAGCCTAAAGAAGTGAACTATAATTTTCCCTATTAAAAGAGGCACTGGAGTTTATGCTACTCACCTCAGAATTTTGTCTAGCCATAAGACACAAGTTAGCTTCAACATCCTCATGTGAAGAACTACTAGAAGAGGTATCATTGTCTTCCTAAGCAATATATGCTCTTTTGTTCTTTCCAATTTTGCTACTTTTCTTCTCATGTGTTTTTTATTTGTTCACTAGGCTTGGACAATCCACTTTCATGTGTCCCTGTTTACCACAACCAAAACAAGTAAATTTAGTAGAACCCTTATCAAATTTCTTATTATACCTCTTGCCTTGGTGGTTCTCCACTTTGCCTTTCATCTTGATGAATTTCTGGATTCTCCTTGTCAGCAAATTGAGATTCTCAGTATCACTACACTCATCAAAGCTTTCCTCACTGGATTCAACATCCGCAGCCTTTGTCTTGAGTGCTAGGTTTTTGGTTTTTTTTCTCCACTGTCTCTAACTCGTGTTTCCTCAATTTGCCAAAGAGTGTTGTAGTAGTTAGTGTAGTCAAATCTCTAGTCTGTAATATAGCAATCAGTTTAGGCTGCCAACTTCTGTCCAAGCACTTTAGGATCTAGATATTCAACTCCTCCCTATCAAATTGCTTTCCCAAACCAATCAAGTGGGGGCCAATGTGAGTGAACCACTTCTGTACATTAGCAATGGTCTCCCCTTATTACATCATAAACAATTCATATTCTTAGATCAATGCATGCTTTCTAGCTCTCTTCACATCAGTGGTTCCCTCATGTGTGACTTCTAGTATGTCCAACATTTCTTTAGTCGTGCTACATCGTGATATCTTGAAGAATTCATCAAGATTTAATGCAGAGGTTATTATATTTTTAGCAATACAATCATATTCAACTCTCTTATTCTCTACAACAGTCAATTCATCAAAGGATTTTTCAACAGGCACACCATCAATCATAGTCATAAGAATATAAAGACCATTTACTATCGCATTCCAAATCCCATGATCAATGGATTCAATGAAGATTTTCATTCTTACTTTCCAAAAATGATAGTTCACCCCAAAAAACATGGGTAGCTTGTGTATAGAGGCTCCCTCAACAAAAGGTAGTTTATTCTCAACCATGGATCGAAAAACCTGACTAGCTTTCAAGTTCTAACTCTGATACCAATTGAAAACAAATTTAGGCCGAGTTCAAGAGGAGGGTGAATTGAACATTCAAAATTTTTTGCAAAAGATGGAAAGTATTTCAAGGATAGAATGAAAATTTTTATTGAAACAATTAAAAATGTGATTCTGAAGTGCACATTAAAAAAATCAATAAATTCCATAACAAGAATAATCAACTGAAAGAAAATACAAAACAAAAAACAACAAAGAACACTTTACTGAAATACAAAAGAAGTGAATTAAATATAGTATAAATCCATATCAATTCAGAAGCAATTAACTGACAGACACATTCAATAAACTAATTATAGTGCATAGATCAACAATTAGTAAAAACACTATATCCAAATGCGGAAGCATTCAGTTGAATAGAAACATAATTCATAACTAATTACAAACAAACAGATAAACAGTAGCAACAATTAACTAAAAGTCACTCACACAATACAGTAAACCAGATAAAATGCACTAAAATAGAACAAACAATATTCAAGAAACCAAGTTTCCAAAAATACAATCAATTATGCAACAGGTACAGTTAACTGGAAACACTCAAACAGAATCAAGAATAGATACATTCAATTAAGCAGATATATAAAATAGTTCCAGAGAACACATAAATAGTACTAGCAAAATGAACAATCAATTGAGCGCGATGTATAGTTAGTTGAAAGAGCGACAACAAAGATGAAAAGGCGTTGAAGAAAAGAGAAAGGGAGAACAAGAACACCAAGATTTATACTAGTTCACCTTTCCTCAAGGGCTACGTCCAGTCCTTTGCTAACAAGCAAAGTGTTTCCCTAAAAAGATCACCAAGATCAGTTCAATACAACACAAATACCCTTGCTTCGAGCAAGTTAACACTACATCCCGCAGCACACAGCCTACTGCACACCATAGCAATTGTAAAACAGTACAGAACCCTACTGCACACCACGACAATTGTAAAACATTGCAGAACGCTACTACACAACCAAATTACAAACCCTATGCAATATGATCCAAACTCACAATTACAAATCAGGAAACCTATGCAATTTGCAACCAAACCACTCGCAATACAGGAATTATGAAGAGTAGTACAAAACAACAATACTTCTACACAAAACAGATTACAAACGGATGAAAAACAGTGTAGAAGACTTAGCTCTGGTTCAGAACTAAGAATGCATGAAACCCACTCAATGCAAGGCTCCAAGATTAAGGTTCTTAAGGTTTTTCTTGAAGTAAATCGTATGTAACAAGTTCTCAAAGGTTTGCACACGTTTTGCTCTCTTAGAAAATCACAATTGATCAGTCAAATGTCTTAGGTGCTTATGAAAACACGTGATCCCACCTATATAAGAAAAATGGTTTTTAAAAACTGTCAAAAACTCAATCGATTGTCTGAATCATTCAATCGTTTGAATTTTTTGTGACTTCAAGAAAAATCCAGTAAGTTGATTTTTAAAAAACAATTTGCTGATTTACTCTCAAAATATGTTTTTCAAAGTCTATTAAACTTCATTTTAAAAACCAATCAATCCCTTGAAAAACAAAATAAATTATGGAGCTTACTTTGAGTGATATGCAATGCAACTCATGATTTTGAACTAAAACCCACTCACATACATCCAACCTAAGTTCTAGACCAAAACTCCCATCAAGATCCTTGATGGCTTCAAGCAATGCACTAGGAAAGCTTTGATCCATGTTGACTTCATCAAATCACATAGCAAGCCTCGTTGCTAACAAACTCTAACCAAGTTAGACAAATGTTACCTATTAGGTTTACAAAATTTTTCCAACTGTTGGTGCTTTGGCATTTTGTTTTATGTAATTAATTTTATATTCCTTGTTGTTGGACATAGCTTAGTACTTGAGGGGTGAACCAATAATAATTTTTTTTGTTTTGCTTTGTTTCTTGCTAGACGATTTCATTTCGCTTGACAAGATGACCTCTTAAACGATATACTTGAAAACATATTTTTTTTATCCACTACAAAAAAGAATTTAAGGCTCCATTCAACCCACTTTTGTAGGCAATTATCACTACATTTAGAATCCTTAAGTGAACTTTATTAGTGAATTAATTTTGTAGAGAAGATAGTCATCAACACCGTGAGGGACAAAATAGTACTAGCTTAAGGAGAGATTGCATTCCCTTTTGGCCTAATATCATCTTTCGATGGTTCATAAGGGAAAAAAGTGAGATATAAAGTTTAACAAATAATGCTAGAGGAGATGAAAAGCTCGAGAAAGATTGAGATGAACCTCTGAAAGAAGTCAAAGAAAAAGAACAATTAAGCCAAGGGGAGCTTAGCTAAAGATTTTATGAGGTTGAAAACAATATTTGTTTGATGTTGAGTTAACATAATACTTTCTTCTATTTCTTCTACTTTATACTTAATTTTTTTCTTTTCGAAAATTTGTTTATGAAAATTTGATATGATGAAATCGTTTTCGAAAAATATGCATGTTTAAACTTTCATTACTTATAAATGCTTATTCTATGATTCCAAAGAATGTTTCATCCTGGCTAAGATATTTGATTATAAGAAAAATGATTAAAAGATCACATTGTTCCTATTTAAGCACCTAAGGTGAATGTAAGGTTTGTGTTGACTCTTAAATATTGTCAAAGAACATTGGAGTGCTCTATTGACAAGCTAGATTATAAACTTTTTAACTTGAGACTTTTGATCTCTGTAACGTTGTTAGCTCGTTCATGAGCAAAAATTCCTTTCTTCTTCAAGGTATCTTCTACTTATAGATGTCTTTAAAGATAGTAGTTCCAAACCTTCTACAATTGTTGTGAGTCTTGAGAAGTTCTTCATTCATCAAGTTGCTTCTCAAAACATAGACAATGAGGCTTGCAATAAATCTTCTTCATGCAACATTTAATATAAAATTCCTTTTGAAGAAACATTTTGATACTCAACATGACTTATTTTTCATAAGTCAGATAACTTTTATCTCACATTGAGTAAAAGACAAGACCATACAAAGAGGATGGTCTATATAGAGGAGACAAATAGTCCTTTCAGATAGGTTGTTGGCAAGAAGTAGCTTTGACACACTTTTCAAGAGATTTTAATGTTGACAGTTTTTTTTAAGATCCTATTGGTTGTCAAACAAGAGAACATTATTAGCAAAACAAAGTAAAAACATTTATAAGTCTTTGAATTTCACTTTGTAATGCTAAATATTACGTATCATTTGTCTAAGTGCAAGCCATTTTTCATTTGTCATTAATTAAAAGAAAAAACTCCATCTGTCAATATCTATAACTTAGAAACAAATATACCTTAATGTTTTATACTTTCTTACAAAGCATTTAATCAAAATCACTCAACCTAGTGTTAGGTTTGTTGATCTTTTCTCCAACACTTTTGAATACGGGTTTGTTTAAAAACCTCATCAACAAACACAAATTATTCAAGCTTGTGTTCATACAACAAATTTGAATATAGAATTAATTTATAACACTTTTAAAATTGTACGATAAAAATATGTATAGTTAATGCTCATACCATATGAATAACATGTTCATGCGAGCTAATGGAGCCATTTGCATATAGACTTCTACCATTATTAGAAACTCAATTTTTTGGGTCTTAGCACATTACTTGTGATACATTGGTGAATCTCAACATGCTAACACCCTTTTCCAAACATGGTCTTCAATCCATTTTGACCTTTCGGCATTTTTGAGATGTTTTAGTGTTAAAAATTTTCTTAATTTGACATTCATGATTTGGTCTCCACCAACCTTTCATTTGTAAAAGTATAAATTACACATAAAAAGATGGTGTAACTTAACAAAATCAACAAACTACCTTAAAATGTAGTCAATATTGCTCCTTATGAAATTTAGTTATTGTTAGTATTGGTGCTACTTTTGTATTTGATGAAGTCAACTCAAGCCAAAAATGAAGAACACTTGAAGATGGTATAGTCTTAGTGTGTGTGTTTAGTGTGTGTGTTTGTGAGTGTGATCTAAACCATGAGCATACATCTTATATCATTGGAATGAGCTTTAAAATCTTTAATAAACTCAAAATATAAAACTGGAAGTGAATGAAACTTAATGGAATTAAAAAATTTTCATCAAAGTTCTTAAAACTGATTATTTTTTTAAATATAGTTTGCTGAAAGATCCTGTTAACAAAACATCAATTGATTCAAGTGTGTTTTCATTCGATTGTTTCGTAGCATTATAGCTGATTTTCAAACTGGTTTTGAAATATATAAAACTAACTTCGTATACACATTGGAAGTAACGTGAAAAAGAATTACAGAGCGAATCCTTTACGAGATACAGATAACACTAGTTTTGATTTGGAATTGCAGTAATTGTTTTGTTTTTTTATTGTACATTGATCTTGAGTGTTGTTTGCTGCAAGTGTATAGGGTTTATGCTTTTAGAGGTACAATAGCATTTTGTACAGTAGTGTGTAGTCTTGCAGGGTGCAAGAGAGTGTGTTTAGTGTATTGATTGAACAAGTTGGTTCTTTAGTGGAATTTCTTATTGGCAAAGAAATTGGATGTAGCTCTTGAGGAAGAGTGAACCAATATCTTGGTGTTCTTAATCTCTCTTATCTCTGTCTTGATTCCAACTTGAAACTGCAGAATTTCTTTATTGCTATATATTTTGTAACAGATAATGCTCGATATTAAATTAATTAATTTCTCTACACTGCAACACTGTAACTTCTATTAACTACTGTTCTGAAAGTCAAACTTGTGTACTGAGATTTAATCAACTGCTTTCTCTATGTTAGTGATCTGCTGAAAATTGCAATTGATTAATTTGACAAACTAATTGATTGCGATTTGTTTATAATAATCTGAGATACTATCAACTGATTGTAACTTTCATTTAATTGATTACAATAATAAACTTTTCAACTAAGAAAATTTGATTGATTATATTTGTTATTCAATTGATTAAATTTTTTAGTCAAGATTTTTAAGACTTTGCATTCACTTTTTTTCATCTTTAATTGATTATCGTGTCTGGGATTGGTTCTGACAAGGTATATGTTAATTGATTAAATATTGGATTTAATTGATTGATTATGTGTTGAACTGTATTGTGAGTTATTTTAATTGATTGTTTCAGTGTTTCAATCGATTGATTATGTTCTGTTCAACCAAATATCCCACTGTAAATTGTTTTAATAAAAGATATTCATCCTTTCAATTAATTATTTTTACTAATTTGCGAAAATATTTCAAAGATTAATTCACTCTCCTTTTAAACTCACCCTAAAACTCTTTTTCGATATCCCTATCCATGTTGTCCAAGACTTAAGAAATTGTCGCTTAATATACTTTGTGATAGCCTATGAAGCAACCCCTAGATGGAACGAATCAAATTGCAAACAAAAATGCAAATTTATGAGACGGCAAAGGAAGAAAGTTATATAACATAAAAAAAATAATAAAATTTAAATCCCATTCTAGAACTAGTTTATTACTTCACTAGGCGTTATCGAGGTCTTTCTACTAGTCTTAGTACTATTTTGAACAGTGTTGCTAATGCAATTTTTGCTAAGTTTAACATAACTATGTCCATTTTAAAGGATGTATTTCATTACAATTGGAATGTCATCACGTGTTGCGGTTCAAGCTTTTATGAAATCCCTTGGAAGATTAGAAGTAGATGGAATAAATACAAGTTTATAAATGATTTTTTGGATTTTAAATTTTCTAATATTTGTAAGGAAAGGAACTATATATGATTTTCTTTGGTGAAATTCTTTATATTTTTGTTTTTCGGGAGTGTTTTTAGGAATATATTTGACTTTATGGAATATTTATTTTTGTAATTTGTTTCATGGGTTTGGCTTAGTTTTCTTATATTTGCTTCATTTCCATTTATTGTTTTAACGTGCTGTGATCGATTGGTGAGTGTTGATATATCAACTTAGTCGGACTATCAATATTCATAGTAAAGACATGTTTTTTTTTTTTTTTTTTTTTAAAAAAAAAA
>Ga0209700_106653_pt1 | contig 17553 bp, 14 predicted proteins | sample SiratroredBW_FD_187528 | JGI IMG/M metagenome (GOLD analysis project Ga0209700, IMG submission 187528) | Root nodule microbial communities of legume samples collected from California, USA - Siratro red BW (SPAdes) (version 2) | ecosystem: Host-associated > Plants > Roots > Nodule | place: USA...
CACAAATAACATAGCAGAATATGAAGCATGTGTTATGGGAATCCGAGCAGCCATTGAAATGAAAATAGAGCGTTTAAATGTATATGGTGATTCAGCACTGGTGATTCATCAAGTAAAAGGAGAATGAGAAACTCGAGATCATAAATTGATTCCGTATAAAGCATATATCAAGGGATTGATTGAGCACTTTGAACGAATAGAGTTTCATCATATTTCAAGAGATGATAATCAGTTAGCTAACGCTCTAGCTACTTTGTCATCCATGTTTGAGGTTAGTCAAGAGGAAGATCTGCCGTTAATTAAAATGCCAAGTTATGAGAGTTCGGTATATTGCAATTTTATCGAAGAAGAAGTAGATGGCAAGCCATGGTACTTTGACATAAAGCGATACCTCCAGAATTGAGAATACCCATATTCAGCCTCAGAGAATGATAAAAGAATGTTAAGAAGGTTAGCCTCCAGTTTCATTCTGGATGGTGACGTATTATATAAACGGAATCATGACATGATGCTTCTCCGTTGTGTGAATGCTAGAGAGGCTGAGCTAATACTGCAAGAAATACATGAAGGAACTTTCGGAACCCATATGAATGGTCATTCTATGGCTAGAAAGATTCTCAGAGCTGGATACTTTTGGATACAATGGAAAATTATTGTTGTAAACATGTGAGAAAGTGTCAGAAATGTCAAATATATGCTGATAATATTAAGGTGTCACCTACGGCATTGAATGTTTTATCTGCGCCATGGCCTTTCTCCATGTGGGGCATATATGTTATATGAGCGATTGAACCAAAGGCATCAAATGAGCATTGTTTTATACTAGTGGCCATTGACTATTTCACAAAATGGATTGAGGCTGCTTCCTACTCAAATGTGACCAGGAAGGTAGTGACAAAATTCATAAGGAAAGAGTTGATTTGCAGATATGGAATTCCTGAAAGAATCATCACTGGTAATGCTACCAACTTGAACAACCAAATGATGAATGAGCTTTGTGAAGAGTTTAAGATCAAGCATCACAATTCTTCCCCTTATCGTCCCAAGATGAATGGAGCGGTTGAAGCGGCTAACAAAAATATAAAGAAAATAATCCAGAAAATGGTAGTAACTTATAAAGATTGGCATGAGATGTTGCCATTTGCTCTTCATGGTTATCGAACATCAGTGAGAACATCAACAGGAGCAACTCATTTCTCATTGGTTTATGGAATGGAAGCAGTACTACCATTTGAAGTTGAAATTCCTTCTCTCCGAGTATTGATGGAGACTAAGTTGGAAGAAGCCGAATGGGTGAAAGCAAGATATGACCAACTCAATCTTATTGAAGAGAAGAGGTTAGCCCCTGTGTGTCATGGACAGTTATACCAAAGAAGAATGAAAAAGGCATTTGATAAGAAAGTTCGCCCGCGAGAATTTCATGAAGAAGACCTGGTACTTAAAAAGATCATATCTATTCAAAAAGATAATCGCGGTAAATGGATGCCTAATTATGAAGGTCCATATGTGGTAAAGAAAGCTTTCTCAGAAGGCGCATTAATTCTCACAAATATGGATGGGGATGAGTTACCGTTGCCGGTTAACTCTGACACAGTTAAAAAATATTATGCCTAGTCTGATTCTATGATCTAGGGAATGTAACTTTTTGCGAACATGAGTTTCTTGTACAAAAAAACAAAATGAATTGTATTTTTGATGAAATAAAATGTGCTTTGAATTCTCACTTATATATTCTTGTTAAAGTTAAGAAAAAGTATACACCACGGGTTGACTACACGACTTCTCGAATTCTAAGGGATGTCACGGAATAAATAAAAATAATAAAAAGAAAAATTGCTCAATAAATCATATTTATGAAATCATTGAATTTATTGAAAAAAAGAGAAGAAAAAGTTTTGATATGATCTTGAAGCCTGACAGGAAAAGAGGGATTAATTGATCATTATCAGACAGAATATGTTTGCATGCATGTCTTAAAAACCTCTTTGTTTTAATAAATCCTAAATGACCATTCGCGTCATGTGGGATTCTTTTTTTTTTTAAATAATAATAATAATAAATATCAATTCGTGATTTAAGTTCTAAATGACCACACGCGTCATGCGGAATTTAGTTTAAGGAGTTTTAATTTTCGTTTGGGATTATCAAAAGACCGAACGCGTCTATAATATGCCGAAATAAAATTAAACTTTCAAACTAATAAATATATAATAATTAAAAAAAAATGTCAAAATTTCTCAAAATAACTCAAATTTGGTAGAACTACGTATTCCATGATTCTTCACCCGTTAAGGATGTTGATACGTAGGAACAGGGTCAATCCTTGTCGAGTCCCTTAATTTAAAAATTATTATTTTGTTTTTAATTGTTTTTTTATATGTATTATATTTTTGGGAAAAATAAATATTCTAAAAACCACATTTGATTTTGATTATTTAATTAAAGGTACTGTCTTAAGACAAGCGCTGTGGGGTGCTAATACCTTCCCCACGCGTAACTGACTCCCGAACTCATTTCTAGTTCGCAGACTTATTCTTTATTCTTTTCTTAGTTTTTCGATAGTTTTCATAAAAAATTATGGTGGCGACTTCATTTCTTTCTTTTCATTTGTTTTTATTTGGACCGCCATACCCATCGTGATTTTTAGGTCGCAACATAACTAGTAAAAAATTTCTTGTCTCAAATTTTAATACTTTTAAAATGGTTTATGAAAGGTCTTTGATGGAACAATTTCATGAACTGGAAATGATCTTTCAACATAATTTACACATGGATGAAACTATTATTATATATTCTATTTATTGATAAATTGTCACCTTCTTGGGAAGAGTTTAAACATACTCTGAAACATAAGAAAGAAGATATTTCTCTTGATGATCCTGCTAACCATCTTCGTGTTGAAGAGGAATGTCACATGTAGGAAAATAAAAAGGAGTGGTATGCTCAAGAATTTTCAAAGGTGCATGTGGCAGAGGCTAGACAGGCAAAGAAGTGACTTTTCAACAGGGCTGGTTGGTCGGCAAAGTCAAGGTTCAAAAACCAGAGTCATAAGAGACAAAAGATAACTTGTTGGTTCTAATGCCCACTTCAAGTCATATTGTCATTTTTGGTAAAGAAAGAAAGGGGAGCAACCTATTTCTGATGTAGTTAATAATGCAACAAATTATGAAAAACTCATTGTTGTTCTCTCTGAAATTAATATAGTTGAAAATGACATGGCTTGGTGGATTGATTCTGGTCCTACTAGACATGTTTGCAATAAGAAAAGATTCTTCAAGACCATGAAAGTAGTAGATGAAGACACTATCTTATACATGGGGAATTCTACCACTGTTCTTGTCAAAGAAATTGGCAATGTAGAATTAAAATTTACTTCTAGAAAAATTGTAACTTTAACTAATGTATTTTATATAGTATGTTGAACAAGTTTGACTTTAAACTTGTGTTTGAGGCTGATAAGTTTGTGTTGTCCAAAGATGGTATGTTTGTTGGAAAATGTTACACATGTGAGAGATTGTTCCATCCGAATATAATTGCAATTTCAAATAAAAATATTATTTCTGCTTATATGATACGGTGAATCTAGAATTATTATCTTTTTTAATAAAAGTGAAGAAAAATATAATATATACATTACAACAAAAATTACTTTATCAAGCTTTATATATGTTTTGGAAAACTTATGCATATTGATATATATAAATAAGTTTTAAATTTTTAACATTTTGTATGTTTTGAAATACAATAGATAAAAATTACTACAAGATATATGTAGTTATGATATATAATATCTATTATTTTGTAGAGTCTTACAAGATCAAAATAAATCTAAACAAATTTAGTAATTGAAATAAACATCAAAATTTTAAAAATTTAGTAGTCAAGAAACCGAACTTAATTATAAAAGTAAAACTAAAATTAATATTTAACCATTTAAATATACAAATTACTCACCCAAATATATTTCTGGAATGAGACAAATACAAAATCTCGGACGTTAGTCGTTTCCAACTCTACTTTTACCACTTCTTGAAACAAAATGAACATGCACTTTTCTTTTATTTTGATCTTAAATTGAGTATTTCTTTATTTAATGAGAAATATAAACCTAGTTATAGAATAAATTCATTGATATTATACATCTTCTCACACACATAAAAAAATTGAATCGTAATGTTTTTTTCATTTAAAATGCAGGATCACTTTCTAAACTTCATCCAACGCTATATATAAATTTTTGTTTTTGAAAGTTGTTTAAAATAATAATAATAATAACATTTCTTAAAACAAATTAATATCATCACACTCGGTTGGATTGGTTTAATAGTAAAAGATAGTTCAATACAAGATTGAATTGTTTTTCATTGTAGAAATTCAATCCTTTATAAAACTTTTTTTTTTCAAGCTTTACTTATGTTATGATCAAACTATATTAGTTTAAAGTGAAAACTCAAAAAGTGAACTATATTCTTAAAGTACAAAATACTTTTGTTTTAATAAAAATAGTTCCATACTAGTTAACAAAAATTTTTCTTCATTATATATATATATAAAGAGAGCATTTCTTCATATGCCTTTTATCAGGACTCCAAATATGAGTACTATAAGAGGATACGGATGCACGTCTTCTGGAAGGAAGCTTGCTGTTTAATTTTTTATTTTTTGTGTGTATTTATATTCGTTTTGCAATTTTTTTTAATATCTTTATCATTTTGTACAACTGTAGATATATTAGTGGTTACGTGGATTCTCGTATCAAATTATGTTAGGCCAGGTGTCCCTTTTTTTTTTGTTGTTGTACAAATCAAAGAGTAAGAAATTCATTTTTATTCCAAACATTCTGCTATTTCTTCATACACTTCTCCCTACTTTTCTTTCTGATTTAAAATATGGATTAAAAAAACATAATTTTGATGAAAATATATTTGCTAATTAGAAGTTTCATTTAATTATTTTTCAATAAGCGTAACGATCTCTAATTAGCTCGCATGATATTTCTAGAACATAATTCAATTTAATTTACTTGATAAACAAAATCTGATATTTTCCATTTTAAATGAAATTATGAAAAGATAATATCTTTTTTCTAAACAATAATCAACAGTCAATGTAGTGGAGAAAGGTTTAGTCAACAAACAAGTTAATGGAGAAAATAAAATAAAAAAGTGTGCAAAAGATAAACATTTGATGCTTGCACCTGGTATCTTACTCTATGCAAGACAATGGATCTAACTGTAATAACGATTGTTCTGAGTGTTGTTTCACAAACCTTGGTGTACAAGCCAGCGGCTACGGTTGGTCTTGTTTTGAGTTCAGAGAATGATAAGGTGGCTTTACTTGCTTTGAAGAAGAAGCTCACCATTGGAGTGCCTAATTCTCTTCCATCATGGAACCACTCTCTGCATTTCTGTGAGTGGCAGGGTGTAACATGCAGTCACCGCCACATGAGAGTCTCTATCTTGCACTTGGAAAATCAGAACTGGAATGGTACTCTTGGACCATCCTTGGGAAATCTAACCTTCCTCAGAGCCCTCACTCTTTCCAATATCAACTTGCATGGGGAAATTCCCACACAAATTGGTCGACTAAAGAGGTTGGAGGTTCTTGACTTGAGCCACAACAATCTAAATGGTCAGATTCCTATACACCTTACTAACTGCTCTAAACTTGAGGTCATTAACTTGTTGTACAATAAACTCACTGGAAAAGTTCCCTCATGGTTTGGAATTGGATCCATGACGCGGCTTAATAAGTTGCTTCTTGGTGCCAATGACCTAGTTGGTACTATCCCACCTTCCATGGGGAATCTTTCATCCCTCCAACATATCACATTTGCAAGAAATCATTTGGTGGGAAGTATACCACATGTTTTGGGTCGGTTATCAAATTTGGAAGAGCTGAATCTTGGTTTAAATAATCTGATAGGAGTAGTGCCTGATTCTCTTTATAATCTTTCCAATATTCAAATTCTTGTTCTCGGGGAAAACCAGTTATCTGGTACTTTTCCATCAAAAATGCAACTTGCTTTTCCGAACCTTCGAGCATTCTTGGTTGGAGGGAACCAGTTGAGTGGAACTTTCCCGTCTTCAATATCAAACATCACCGGATTACAAGGGTTTGACATCTCCTCAAATCGTTTTAGTGGGCCAATTCCTCCCACTTTGGGAAGCTTAAATAAACTTCAGATTTTTCACATTGGTTACAATAGTTTTGGAAGTGGAAGAGCTCGTGATTTGGATTTCCTTTCGTCATTAACCAATTGTACTCGATTGCGCGTACTTACTTTGAATGGCAATGAATTTGGTGGTGTGTTGCCAGATCTCATCGGCAATTTTTCTACCCACCTCATTTCTCTTGGTATGGGATTTAATCAAATATCCGGAATCATACCCGAAGGAATTGGACAGCTAATCGGTTTAACTGACTTCGACGTGATTAATAATTCTCTAGAGGGAACTATTCCAGATTCAATTGGAAAGCTTAAAAATTTGATAAGATTGTCCTTGGAAGAAAACAAATTTTCTGGTAACATTCCTACTGCCATTGGCAATCTTACTATGCTGTCTGAACTTTATCTGCACACCAATAACTTCGGGGGAAGCATTCCATTAAGCCTCAAACACTGCACACACATGGAGTCATTTGGAGTTTCCAGCAATAACTTAAGTGGTGATATTCCTTCCCAAACATTTGGCAATCTAGAAGGCTTGATAAGGCTTGACTTATCCAACAACTCTTTCACTGGTTCCATTCCTTTAGAGTTTGGAAACTTGAAGCAACTTACCATTTTATATCTAAACGAAAACAAGTTGTCTGGTGAAATTCCCCTAGAACTTGGAGCTTGTTCCGCATTAACAGAACTCATGCTGGAGGTAAACTTCTTCCGGGGAACCATACCTTCGTTCTTGGGCTCTTTAGGATCCCTGGAAATCCTAGACCTTTCGAACAACAGCTTCTCAGGCACAATCCCTGCTGAACTGCAAAAGTTGAGTTATTTGAATACTTTGAACTTGTCTTTTAACCATCTTTATGGTGAGGTTCCTACAGGAGGTGTCTTTAATAATGTTACAGCAATTTCACTCGTTGGAAATAAGGATCTCTGTGGTGGGATACCTCAACTGAAGCTTCCTGCATGCTCTAAGTTGCCCTCAGAGAAACACAAACTCATCCTCATCATTGCAATTGTCGTTGGAGTGGGTTTGGTTAGTTTGACACTGTTTATGAACATCTATTTGTTCAGGAAAAGGCCCAAACCATTATCGACTTCATGGTCTCCGGAAAATAGGTACGCGAAGGTTTCTTATGGAGAGCTGCATAAAGCAACCAACGGATTTTCTTCATCCAATTTGGTAGGGTCTGGAAGCTTTGGTTCTGTATATAGTGGATCTCTTCTCCCTTACAAAACACCTATTGCTGTGAAGGTATTGAATCTTAAAACACGTGGGGCGTCAAAGAGTTTCGTAGCAGAGTGCAAGGTTCTAGGAAGGATCATGCATCGGAATGTTGTCAACATCTTGACTTGTTGTTCAAGTATTGATTATAATGGTAAAGATTTCAAGGCCATAGTTTTTGAGTTGATGCCTAATGGCAGTCTAGAAAGTTTGTTGCACAACAAAGAACAGCTCCAGTCTAGAAATTTCAGTCTCAACTTCCAATTTATGGTAAATATTGCTCTTGATGTTGCTACTGCGTTGGATTATCTTCATGATGGATCTGAGCAAGCTGTGGTTCACTCTGATATTAAGCCAAGCAACGTTCTTCTTGATGATGACTTTGTTGCTCACTTGGGAGATTTTGGGTTAGCAAGGCTCCTTCATGTGGCCACTGGACATTCCAACAGAGATCAGGTTACTTCCTCTGCAATTCGAGGAACCATTGGATATGTTCCACCAGGTAAAGTGCTTCTCTATCCTTTAAAATGTTACCTATGGTTTTTGAATTACCTAGTGGCAACATCAACATAAATTATCTTATTGACTTTGTGTTTTTTTAGAGGTTAATTATTTTCATTTGGATATAGTTTTTTTACTGATTACTCTCTAATATAACAAAATTAGTGTAGAATTTGTTATATGTATTTAATTTGTTGCAATAAAAAAATGGTTGTGGAAACAGAGTACGGAACAGGGTGCCAAGTATCAGCAAAAGGAGATATATACAGCTACGGAATTCTTGTGCTGGAGATGCTCACCGGAAGGAAGCCAACAGATGGCATGTTTGGTGAGGATCTAAGCCTACACAAATTCTGCGAAATGGGTATTCGAGAAGGAATGAGTGAGATAGTAGATTCACGGTTGCTCGTGGCAACTCCTGAAGAAGGAAGAAGGGTGACTGAAACCAAAATTAGGGAGTGTCTGGTGGGCTTTGCTAGGATTGGAGTTGCATGTTCTGCAGAATTACCTGCTGAGCGAATGGACATAAAAGATGTGGTAGTGGAGTTGCACACAATCAAACACACACTGTCACTACGTCACTAGTTACAATATTTTGATTTTTAAGTCCATCACTAGTATGTTTTCTTTCATATCTTAATGTATACTTTCAACTCCTTCACGGTCTAGTTTCTTGCTTCTAACATTCCATATGTTTTATGTAATAATAATTATATCTCACACAAATATTATAATAGACATATATATGGTAGTATTTTAAAATATACATTTTTAAAGATAATTTAATTTAAATATATACATAAATCATAAAAAATAAAATAAAGTTTTTTTCGTTTCATTTAGGAGTTACACCACATAAGATCATATACTCTTCGTGTTATAATAAGATCATCACAAATAAAAAAAATAACACACAAACTAAAGAATTCGAGATAAGCTAACAATCTAAAACATTTCTACTAAACGAAAACTTCTAGAACATTAAAATTAATATCCAATTATAATATATCACAAACTCAATCATTCTTGTTAAAATAAACATTTACAATCAATATAGATCATATCAAATTTTAATAACAAATAATAACATTTGATTTTATTTCTTCTGGAAGACTCCTGTATTGAAATTCAGTTCGTCCAGTCACAATAGGAAAGAAGGTTCATCAATCTCTTATCAATTCTATATGACAGCAGGATTAATTTATATGAGTTGGTCCAATCAGTCCATTTTCATATAGTAGTACAGTAATATGAATCTCATTCGACTCTGACCACCTGGATATCTTTATCTATATCATATGATTCAAATATATCAGTAAAGTCAGATGTCTTTGTATGATGATTAATAGAATTCTAATATAAGAATCTAGCTTATTTGAACTACATCTTTAAATTAATGATAATATCTCTTGAACATCTCTAACTTACACTATTTTGTATGTTTGTGGTTATTTTACTTTAACATGTGATAATAGTATTTTTACACATAGAACAATGAATTTTCTAATGAGTTGTTAGAGTACTTTTTATTATTTTAATCATATGAATATATATATATATATATATATATATATATATATATATATATATATATATATATATATATATATATATATATATTTAAAATTTTGTGATATAGTTCTAATTATACAAAATGTAAAATCTTATCTTATTAAATAGTAAAGAAGGATTTAAAAATAATACTTAAAATCTATGTTTTCGGTTTATATGAGAGAAATAGACATGCACGTATAAGTACTTTTCGAATTCGTTCGTATGTTATTTTAGTGTATAATATTTGATTTTTAAAAAGAGGACTATATGAGTTTCATTTTCGTATCATAATTGTTTCAATTTTATATTATTAAAACATTTTTTATTTAATATTTTATTTAAAATCAATGTAATTATAATTTGTTCATTGTTATTTGATAATAAAAATTAAAATATATATTCTTTTGTTTTTTAATTCTTGTTTTTATCATGTTCGTTTTGTTTTAATTTTATTCTTTTTAAAAGTATTTAATAAATATTTGGGCAAATGCAAATATATCTCTTACTTGATGATACGCCAAGTACTAAAAATAAAATAAAATATAAAATTTTGCATTAAGAATAAAAATAAGTATAAAGAAATTATCAACTTCCCACGTCATTGTTTGACCTAATTTAAAGTAGAATAATGTAATAATATGAATATCAATGTAACTCAACTAAGTAAGGAATACATAAACAAATTTGGGTGAGATAAAGTTACCAAGAATAGGTGTGGTTCCTCTATGAGCTAAATATGGAGATTATTTACCTTTAACATTATGTAAATAATGAATGTTTAGAAAAAGTTAATCAAAAGAATAACAATTTTATTTTTAAAACAAAACAGGAAAGTCATTGATTATTGCCTTGCTTACTAGTTGGTTAGTGATTGTCTTAAAATAAGTTATAAAAACAAGATTTTCCTCAACTTTAACCATAAGTGCCCCCATCTGTTTTAATAAACAAATCAAATTTTTTTGAGAAAGAATGTCTTTAAAAGATGTTTCTTCACTTTGTGATGATGAATCACCAAGGTTTGTCACCTTGATGTGAATTAGTGCTTCTTTTTCTTTAATATTTATAATTTATGAAAAAAGAATAATAAGTTAATAAATTAATTAAATTGAAAGTCAAATGACTAAAATGAAATTCAAACTTTACTTGAAGGAACACTAATTTATTTATGACTACTGAATAGATTATAATAAAGTCGACAAATAAGATGTGAATAGAAAGAACTTTAGTTAATACAATGAGTTTGTCTTTCTTTATTATGACCTTCCACGTAATAAAATGTAAGAATTTAATTTAATATGGGATAATTGATACATTTTTAGAATTATAATAATAACAACTTATAGCAAGTTTGTTTGATTAAGCTAAAGTTGAAATATTCTTCCTTTCTATCCATTTAGAAACTTTTGGTTTGGACACAGCTGTAAGACTCTCATCAACATCATTTTCCCAATTTCTTATTGATTGAAAACTTTTTTGGATTTAGTTGGTGAATAAAACAAAGTACAAATAAAATTTACCATTCAATTATAATAACTATCGCCCAATTTTTGTTGTCTTTTCCAGGGTTTTAATTTCAGCAGTGAAATTCTTCATCTCCATGTTCATTGACTTCGCACCTACCGTGAGTCATGCTTTGAGTTGAGAGGGTGCACTGTGCAAGTACTGCATCTATTTTTATTCTTTTATTTTATGATGAAATATGTTTTGATTCTTTATTCGCTTAAAAAAAATTTGATTCCAATAATAGTTTTTTAATGAAAGTTTACCGTAGATAAAATACTTTTCGTGGGGAAAAAAAACTTACATCCAATATCTTAAGTATTACATGTTTTTCAATCATATTTAAAATTCCACTAAATATGTAATACATTTAATGAACCATAAACTACTAAAGTAAAACTCTAAAATTGTTTTGTTCTTTTTTTTTTTTTCAGTTCTTTATGTTTAGTAAATTATACTTTGACTCTGTGCAAGTTTTGAATAATTTAAATTTTAGGTTATATTTGATATTCCTAGGCCCATTTAAGACCCCGTCCCCCACGGCCCACATTCCCCACGCAAGGTGAAGAGTCATATTATTTTTGCCCTTCCAACAAGGCAGGGCAATGCCAATATGAATGACAAAGATTGATGCAATAGTTCTTAGAATAAATCCATATGTTACATTAACAGGACAAAATGCACGAAAGAAACTTTTTCACAGAATCCACTTAGAAACTTCTGAGTCTTCAATTACAAATTACAAATTCTATTTTGTTTTCAGTGACACCTTTTAACACGAGTAAAACAAAATCATTTCTTCGTATGTTCAATTTACTTACATGGCATCTTAAGAGCAATAATGGAATTGTATTTATCATCCATTTCAAAAGTCAAAGTAAACTTGGCAAATTTACTATTACGTTTCCACAAGTACAGTCATTGTCCAGTAGAGAAAAAGACAGTCAATATGCAAGTCTACACGTTCAACTTATGCAATGACTATGCGTTTGGAAGCAAACCAGAAATGTAAGAAACCGCGTTTGGAAGTTGCAAAAGCAATAGGGCTGCCAGTAGCTTCCATCAAACAGTTACAAGTGCTTCATCATCCAACATACACAATGGATTACTTAAACATTATTTTAAGGAAACTGGTAGAAAAAACGTAAGATCACATCCTAGTTTATGCAAAACCATGGCTATACTTATATTCGTGTTTCTTCTCGGTGTTGTTTCACAAAACGTATTGTACATGATGCCACGTACAGTTGCTCACGCTTTCAGTTCAGAGAGTGACAAACTGGCTTTACTTGCTTTGAAGAAGAAGCTTACCAATGGAGTGCCTAATGCTCTTTCATCATGGAACAACTCTTTGCATCTCTGTGAGTGGCAGGGTGTTACATGCGGACATCGCCACAAGAGAGTCTCTGTCTTGAACTTGGAAAATCAGAACTGGGGTGGCACTCTTGGACCACCTTTGGCAAATTTAACATTCCTCACAACCCTCGTTCTTTCCAACATCAACTTGCATGGGGAAATTCCCACACAAATTGGTCGACTAAAGAGGTTGGAGGTTCTTGACTTGAGCCACAACAATCTAAATTGTCAGATTCCTATACAACTTACTAACTGCTCTAAACTTGAGGTCATTAACTTGTTGTACAACAAACTCACTGGAAAACTTCCCTCCTGGTTTGGAATGGGATCCATGACGCGGCTTAATAAGTTGCTTCTTGGTGCCAATGACCTAGTTGGTACTATCCCACCTTCCTTGGGGAATCTTTCATCCCTCCAAAAGATCACAGTTGCAAGAAATCATTTGGTGGGAAATATACCACATGTTTTGGGTCGATTATCAAATTTGAAAGAGCTGAATCTTGGTTTAAATAATTTGTTAGGAGAAGTGCCTGAGTCTCTTTATAATCTTTCCAATGTTCAAATTCTTGTTCTCGGGGAAAACCAGTTATCTGGTACTTTTCCATCAAAAATGCAACTTGCTTTTCCAAAGCTTCGAGCATTCTTGGTTGGAGGGAACCGGTTCAGTGGAACTTTCCCGTCTTCAATATCAAACATCACCGGATTACAAGGGTTTGACATCTCCTCAAATCTTTTTAGTGGGCCAATTCCTCCCACTTTGGGAAGCTTAAATAAACTTCATATTTTTCACATTGGTTACAATAGTTTTGGAAGTGGGAGAGCTCGTGATTTAGATTTCCTTTCGTCATTAACCAATTCTACTCGATTGCGCGTACTTCTTTTGGATGGCAATCAATTTGGTGGTGTGTTGCCAGATCTCATCAGCAATTTTTCTACCCACCTCACTTCTCTTAGTATGGGACTTAATCAAATATCCGGAATGATACCCGAAGGAATTGGACAGCTAATCGGTTTAACTGACTTCGAGATGGTTAATAATTATCTAGAGGGAACTATTCCAGATTCAATTGGAAAGCTTAAAAATTTGATAAGATTGTCCTTGGAAGAAAACAAATTTTCTGGTAACATTCCTACAGCCGTTGGCAATCTTACTATGCTGTCTGAACTTTATCTGCACACCAATAATTTCGAAGGAAGCATTCCATTAAGCCTCAAACACTGCACACGCATGCAGTCTTTTGGAGTTTCCAGCAATAACTTAAGTGGTGATATTCCTTCCCAAACATTTGGCAATCTAGAAGGCTTGATAAGGCTTGACTTATCCAACAACTCTTTCACTGGTTCCATTCCTTTAGAGTTTGGAAACTTGAAGCAACTTACCATTTTATATCTAAACGAAAACAAGTTGTCTGGTGAAATTCCCCTAGAACTTGGAGCTTGTTCCGCATTAACAGAACTCATGCTGGACAGAAACTTCTTCCGGGGAACCATACCTTCGCTTTTGGGCTCTTTAGGATCCCTGGAAATCCTAGACCTTTCCAGCAACAACTTCTCAAGCACAATCCCTGCTGAGTTACAAAAGTTGAGTTATTTGAATACTTTGAACTTGTCTTTTAACCATCTTTATGGTGAGGTTCCTACAGGAGGTGTCTTTAATAATATTACAGCAATTTCACTCGTTGGAAATAAGGATCTCTGTGGGGGGATACCTCAACTGAAGCTCCCTGCATGCTCTAGGGTTCCCTCAAAGAAACGCAAGTGGTCTTTTCCAAAGAAACTCATCCTCATCATTGTAATTGTAGTCGGAGTGGGTTTGATCAGTTCCATAGTATCTATCAGCATCTACTACTTCAGGAAAAGGCCCAAATTATTTTGTTCGTCACGGTCTCTGCAAAATATGTATTTGGAGGTTTCTTATGCAGAGCTGCACGAAGCAACCAGCGGATTTTCTCCATCCAATTTAGTAGGTGCTGGAAGCTTCGGTTCCGTGTACCGAGGATCTCTTCTCCAGTTTGAAAAACCTGTTGCTGTAAAGGTGCTGAATCTCGAAGCTTTTGGAGCGCCAAAGAGTTTCACATCCGAATGCAAGGCTCTAGAAAAGATCAAGCACCAGAATGTACTTAAGATCCTAACTTATTTTTCAGGCATTGCTTATAATGGAGATGATTTCAAGGCTATAGTTTTTGAGTTCATGCCTAACGGGAGTCTAGAAAGTTTGCTGCACAGCGACGAAGAGCTCAAGTCTAGAAATCTCAATCCCACCCTTCAACTTAGGCTAAATATTGCTCTTGATGTGGCTAATGCATTGGATTACCTTCACCATGGTTGCGAGAAGACAGTAGTTCACTGTGATATTAAACCAAGCAACGTTCTTCTGGATGATGAGGGAATAGCCCACTTAGGAGATTTTGGGTTAGCAAGTCTCCTTAATGTGGTGACGGGACAAGCAAGTAGAGATCAGTTCAGTTCGTCAGTAATGAAAGGAACCATTGGATATGTTCCCCCAGGTAAAGTGTTTTATTTTCTATATGCTTTTTTACCTTTGTTTTTCAGTGTACTTCATTTGTATGTACATTGTTGTTGTTGTTGCAATGGAACAGAGTACGGGGCAGGTGGTCGAGTATCAGCACGAGGAGATATTTACAGCTACGGAATTCTTGTGTTGGAGATGGTGACGGGAAAGAATCCAACGGATGAGATGTTTGGTGAGAGTCTAAGCCTACGCAAATTCTGTGAGATGGGAATTCCTGAAGGAATCCTTGAGATAGTTGATTCACGTTTGCTTGTGCCATTTGGGGTCGTCGAAACCAACATCAGAGAGTGTTTAACTTCCTTTGCTAGGATTGGAGTTGCATGTTCTGCAGAATTGCCCCGTCGAAGGTTGGGCATAAAAGATGTGATAATGGAGTTGAATGCAATCAAACACAAGTTGTCTTATTAGGAACCATTTTTGGGATAAAAAATTAACTGGGTTTCTCAGTAAACTAGATAAGTTTTCTTCACATGTTACTGTCCCATCCTCTGTTTAATAATGTCTTGTCCTATAAAAGGGAATGACTTAAATTGCTTCTCTCAAACTTAATCACACCGACGAAAATCAAGAACTCTGTTCAGATAACTATTGCTGAAATGCACCTATTGAGAGAAAAAAAATACTTACTTGTTAAAGTCTTTATAGTTATAAATTAGTAAACCGAGATCAATAGTATAATATTTACATATTAATATAGTTATAAGTGAAGATACATAACTATAATTGTACCGTTAAGGAAAATTTGAAGTTGGGAATAAATTACCATAGCATAAATTTTTTTCACCTTATCGGGTGGAGATTTGAAAGTTTAATATCTTGATGGAAAGATTGGACTTCGGGAACTAGATCACCATAACTTAGTTTATGAGCTCGAGATTAAGAGGTTATGTAACTTAAGAAGAAATCTAATTAAAGAGATCAAACACATAAATATTTTTGTCAACATTGACTTATATGGAGATTGATTCCTTAACCTCTTGAACCTAAAACCGACTACCTAAGTTTAATCTTTGTAGAGTCGATATAAAATAAAGTCATTTCTAACAATCACACAAGTCTTAAAATGTATTTATTATGAACGTTCTAATTGAGTTCATTTATTTAGGAGACTATATATATTGTTTCTGGTTGGTGTAATTTCTTATTTTAATACTTATACATATATATTTGTTTTGTTAATGTAATTTTTTATTTTAATTCTTGTAAATAATAGGATGATATAGCATATTATTACGTGAGTATCGCTTATATATGGTACTTTTAATTAAGAAACATGAGATCATGTCATTACCGTTAACGAAAAAAGTCAAGTTAATAATATGAGAAAAAAAAACTAAAAAAGGCCATCAAAATCAAAATCAGAAAAAAAAATTAATTAAAAACCAAAACTTAAACACTTATATTTTTTATTTTGCATGGGACTAATAAAAAATATTTAAGCAACAAATGTCATTATTCTAATGGAGAATGTTAAGCTTAAACAGGAAGCAAATTGTAGATCGACTAAAAACCCTTCGATACTTTTGACTTTTAACATGTAACTTACATTCCCATTATCCTAAAGCTGTATTAACTCACTGTCTTTTTTTTTTTTTTCTCTTTAATTTTTAACGCAGTGACTTCAAACAGTATTATTAGAAGAAGTTCTGATTAATGGCAGGTTTTATTACCCTCATAGTTATGTTAAAAATAATTTATGAAACAAAACATGCAAAGAATAATTAAAATAGTAACGAAGAATAACAAGGAAATGCACTGCTTGAATTATTGTTTAGAAAGAACTACTGAGTCTAACAGATATCGAACTTTATTACACGTGAATGCTTCAGAAATTACAAGCATATCTTCTATCGAAGTGCAATTCAAGAAAGCCAGAAAGAAACTACTCTGCATGCAAAATCAGTTGAGAAGACTAAGCTTCTTCTTTCTTCTGGCTTTAATCTCCATCATTTTATATATCAATGCAATTGGAAGATAATTGTAATTCCGAGGCTTTTTCTTTCTACCTTTCATCCACCAAAACATCTAAACAAAATAAACAAAAGAACTTAAGTCTTGTTTGTTGGATTCTTTCCATTAACTAGAAGATGCCGAAAACTTACGGAATAACAAAAATATGATCCAGGTTGAAATTGAAGATACTGCTTTTCTTTTGTGGAAATGAAAGATTCTTTCTCTGAAGCGTGGGGATCCCAACTCCAGGGAGTAAGAAAGGAGGTATCTTTCTGAAGAAACGACGTTAGTGTGGAATAACATATATCTTCTTCCTCCTTAGCAGCAGCACTTGTCACCTTTTCCTTCGTAGAAGAATCTTGTTCTTCCATTTTTGGGAGTTTTGCTTTCTTGCTCCTCAGCGCTACTTGAGTATTATATGGGAGTATTTTCAAAATGGATAGTATAAATAATAGTTAGGTTTCATCTTATACTTTTCATCTTTTATCCAATTTTTAAGATTTATTTTAATTTTTTCAAAGATTATTTTAGACTTATATATGTTAAATTCAAACGAATATTAAATTTTTAACTATTGATATTTTTTATTTCAAACACTATTTTTAGATTGAATCAAGACTTAAAATTTATTACACTAGATCCACCTATAATATATATATATATATATATATATATATATATATATATATTTAAAATTATTTTTAATATAATATTTTTATTTTTATATATATATATTTATAAAATAATTTTTTTTTTTTTTTTTTT
>Ga0209700_106654_pt1 | contig 17552 bp, 8 predicted proteins | sample SiratroredBW_FD_187528 | JGI IMG/M metagenome (GOLD analysis project Ga0209700, IMG submission 187528) | Root nodule microbial communities of legume samples collected from California, USA - Siratro red BW (SPAdes) (version 2) | ecosystem: Host-associated > Plants > Roots > Nodule | place: USA...
TTTTTTTTTTTTTTTTTTTTTTTTGAAAATGACTTTCCAATAAACAAATTTACGAAGATTCTCTTTCTCTTCTTTTGAATTTTGAAAATAATTTTGAATTCAAAATTGAAAGCAAAAAAATTGAAGATTCTCCAAAAGTTTTAGGAATAAATTTTGTGATTTTCTAATTTTTTGATTTTTTTTTGAAAATAAATCTCCTATTCTTTTTAAGGATTTTCAAAATAAACTCCTAATTTCCATGGCCTATTTAAATTTTTTTTTGAAAAATATGATGATTATGATGTATGTAAAATGCATTAAATCAAAGACTTATTATTCTTTATTCGAAAAACATAAATCCTCTCTTTTTTCTTCTTTTCCAATATTTCTCTTATTCCAAAAATGTTTTTTTTTTCCAAAATTTTCTGAAACCAATCTAAACGATGCTCCGACACCGAAGATTTCCCTTAGTGCCCTTATATTACCTAAAATGGGTCTAAGGTTACTACATGCTCCTCACAAAAGGTGGTTACCTATTCTTAGGGTGTTTCAAAAGGCCACTAGAGCCATGACCCATCTTACCGCCTCATCAAAGGCAATCGATAAACGACGTACCAAGGACAGACGACTAAGACAAACAGACTCTAGCTGGGATTTTCACAAAGACCACAATAGGTAGTAATTCCAATCGACATTGCTAGTAATCCTGCTACTCTATGTCTTGACTCAGGCCCAAGTATAAGACCGCACTCATGTAATGCATGCAAGTGTGTGTGTGTGTGTAAAGGAAATATTTATTTACCCTACTACAAAATAGTAAACACAGGTATGTACATGGCATCTACCCTAGGGTTCAATATTTGAAAGCGATAAAATACGTACCTCAAACGCTCCCGCGCAGCAACCAAATAAACATATACAATATATACAAGGCATGCAAGGCAAGAAAATCAAAGCATTTAAAAATAAGATTCATTCTCATTTCAAATTTTTAATCTAAAGGGGTCTGACTCTCTTAAAAATGGCAAATATCCTTCCTTAGTGGAGTCGCCATCTGTCGTGACCAAAAGACTTAAGATTATAAAAAAAATCTTATAGTTCTACGACGAACGACGATCCCCCAAAAATAGTTTGGAAAAAGGTTTGAAGCAAGGAGATTAAATGAAAATCGAGTCGTCATTAAGGTTTAAGGAGAACCTTGGAAATCAAAAAGAAAGTCTACGTTTAGAGTTATGAGTAAGGAAGTCAGTTACGAGTGCCGAAGGTATTACAACCCCACTTGCCCGTCCGAAGATGGTACCTCAGATCAAAATTAAGAATGAGAACGAAAATATGTTAAAATGCTTTAAAATTCTCTAATTGTTCAAAAAAATGGGATGCGCAGGTATAATAACACAAATAATTGAAAACAGGAGCAAAGAAAATGAGGAAGTAGAAAAAAAGGGGGACCCGACGAGTTATGCACTCGCTCCTACGTATTTCTTTGAGAGGCAGAAAATCAGGATTTATGTAGTTCTGGCTTGAGTGAGTTTGGTTGAGTGTTGATTTGTTTTTATTTTTAATTTTATATTGTTTTTGTATTTTTTCCTATTTTTTGTGATTTTTTTATCAAATAGGGGTATTTTGGTCATTTTTATGGTTTTCTAGTTTTTTGGGTTTTTCGGGTTTTTTTTGTGAGTAATGGGTGGTATGAGACAAGGAGGCAACGAGTATACCATCAATCCACACAAAAATACTAGCGAGTGTGGCTTGTGTTGGGTTTAGGCTCAAACAAAAATAACAACTCGCTAAAACTCGTAATATATGAAAAGTTTGCAGCGTACGTGCTTTTCCTTATACTGAGAGTTGGAACGAGTCATAGTTCCATGAGGGAGAAGGGTGTGACCATAACCACTTCAGATGATCCCTCAAAAGGCAGTGTGCATGCCGGAGGTTATCACCTTAAGCGTTGTCTGGCTCGTGTTAGGCTGGTCTACAAATGATGGTTTGGTGGGTGAAAAAATTGTGAAAGGACAACTTTGAGGCCAAATTTGGATGGTCAAATGGCTATGGAAACCCAGCAACTTTAAGGATTAGGAGAACAAAATCTCCAAAGTTGGCTAGATGGTTGTCTCTCATACTTAGTTTCTGAGAAACCCAGAAACCAACTTGGGGACACTACTTTCAGGGTGATTTTGGATAACAAAATGATCTCATAAATGTACCCACCCTAGACCAATGGAAAGAGGGCAAAAAGAGATTTCCAATGATAACTCATACACCTCCTAAAGCTTCAAGACCAGCGAGAACGAACCTCCCAAAGTCAGCCACAAGACAAGGTTTATGATTTTATGTGGTGCACAAAAAATATTCTAAGTTATCCATGCTGGACCTGGATCTTGACACTCATTTTTGAGAAATCTAGAGGTTTCATAAATGGGGTTATGGCATACCATTGGAAAGAGGGTAAACCCAGCTTTCCAATGCAACCCCCAGCTCCTCCTGAAGGTTCTTAAATCTCTTGGAATCTGTTCTCAAAGTGTGCTACTTGAGCACTGTCGAGCACACTAGGTGCTCGACAAAATGCCACAATGAAGTTCTCTACTTTCCAAGTCAAATTTGGCACATCTCAGCTACTACCTTGGCTCACTTTCACTCAAGACACACTCTCCTGAACCTTAGCTACAAGACCTTGCCCTTGCCAAGCCTTGAATCATCAGAACCAAACTGACTAAAACTCTCTCATATCACAAACCCGCTTAATCCAGTTTTTGCAATTTACTCATGCCAACTTAAGTTTTATTGATCAAATATGTTCTAAATGGATGTAGGAAGATAAACTAAGAAAAAACAAGCCAAAACGAGCAAGAAAAAAGTATAGAATCAGTGGGCGAGTTTTCGGCTAGGGTGGCGAATGTTCCTCTCCTCCTCGAATGGAGGAGAAAGGAGATTTGTGGTGGGAGAAAATGAGCTTCCAAGACTTACCAATCGACTTCCTCAATTGGATTTGCAGCGGTGAGGCTCAAATGGAGATTTCAAGGCGTCTTCAAGTTATAAAAATGGTGGAAATGAAATGGGGGGAAAGAGATGCACCTAATAAAGGCAGAAAACCCAAGTTTGGTGGCGGTTAGTGGTAGAGCTCTAGCGAGGCCCGATTTTCTGGCGAGGGCTTTTCCAAGCATTTTCAAGTTGTTCTGGGCTGCTCCAATTGCTCTAGAGGCTTCTTGGAGGTGATTGGAAGGTGTCTAGGCAAAAAAACATGGAGGAGATGACTTCTTTCATGAAAAAATAGTGGTGAGTAACCCCAGGGTTTGTGGAGGTATTTGGCTTTTATAGGAGGTGATGGGGAACTCGTGGGGACCTTAGCAGACCACTATGGGTGCCAAGTGTCCTCTGCCAAAATGGTTATAACGAACGTATGCTCAAAATTTGTGTCTCCTTGTCCCGTTGCTTGCTTTGTCTCATTTGGTGTGCATAGGGTGTATGGGAGAGGAGAGGTGGTGTGGTGCATGGCAGAGCAGGGGTGGTGCAGCAGCTACTGTATAAAGTAGTGGAGGTGAGGGTATACCTTGGTTTGCATAGAGGTACATGTAAAAGAAAGGGGGGACCACTTGCCTTTATGAGTGAGTGATGATGGAGTGCAAAAGTGAGTGAGAGGGGGGGAGGGGGGAAAGGAGAGTGTGTCCTTTATTTTTATCTTATGTGGGTGAGTGTAGGAGTGGAGATAAATGAATGGAGAGGTATAGGTTAGGTTTATGGTTGGGGTTTTGTTTTCATTTTTCTCTCTCTCTTTTTATTAAGACTAAAAGGAATATTTTTCCATTTATGATTTTATTAATTTTTATTTTTTGCATTTTTAATGATTTTTTCCAATTCTTTGGTATTTTATGCTTTTTACTATTTTTATGGCTTTTCTATATTTTTACTAATTTTTATTTAATTTTATTATTATTTTTTATTATTTTTCGTCCGGACGAAATTGGGTGTTGACAATGTAGTATCAATATTTTGTGAATGATGTGGTGTGTTTAGGAAAGGAGATACCTGTGTTGAAATTTATTATGATGTGCTGATAGATTCGAATCTTATAGATAAAGATTATCATATAATAAGAGTTGAAGAAAGTTCATATGACTACATTATGGTGTAGAAAAAACTTGATTGTACTAGTTCATATAGATTAATGTTATCATGTGTGAGAATAATTTAAAATAAATATTAAAACAGATATAAAAACAAAACAATATATATATATATATATATATATATATATATATATATATATATATATATATTCTTCATACTTAATTTAAAAAATCAAATATTATCTGTCAAACTCAAGATAAATTTGAATAATATTAAAATATAAGTTTATTTAAGATTTCTAATTTCTATCTTTAGATTCTAATAGTTTTATTATAATAGTGTATACTGCTAGTTAATTAGAAATCATTGTAAACGTGACTTTTAGAGTAATATAATAAAACCTAAATAATATTGTATATGATAATTTATAAATAAATTTAAAAAAAATAATAACACTCAATAATATTTAAATATCATAGTTACCTTAAACTTTAATAGACCAGAGAAAGAATAGACCAGAGAAAGAAGAAGACGGACGTTTTTCTTTAGTTTTTGTAGCTTTCTTAATCAGTGTTTTCTGTTTCTTCCTAAGCTAGTGGTGACTGTTGGATTAAAGACTGGAAAGCAAGCAACAGAAAATGATTTTTTTTTTTATTTTCTTTAAAGAAAATTAAACAAAATGAATAAACAGTTTAAGAGTATTTTGCTTGATGTGTATTTTTTTTATAAATTAGTATATTTTAAATATAAGTTAAAATAAAAAAAATTAAAATATTATAAAATTTTGAAAAATATTTTTTAAAACAATAAATTAAAATAAATATTTCATAAAATACTAAAGTTATTTTTTTTATTTTAATTATTTATATTATTTTAATAAAAAATATTGATTATCTACTTAATTATATTAAAAATTATATAATCAATTATTCATAGATATTAATAAAATATTATCCAAATCATTTATATTTAAATATGTAATAAATTATATGAGTATATAATTAACTATGTGTTAATTTTCACGTAAATCTTATTATAATTATACGGAAAATTTTACACATAAAATTGGTCTATTTTTTGTGCTTTAAAAATGTTTTAATTTCTTGTTAAATTCTTTTTATATGTATTTTTTTCCATTCAAGCTTTTCTACACTTTGAAACAAATAAAATGCATTAGTGGAAAAAAGACATTTAATCGAAGTTGCATAAGGCTTACAAGCACGGTTTTGGAACCGCGATAGATGTAACCACAATAAAAAATACTGAAGATACAATCGTGGTTGTACAACCGCGATGGAAAGTATAACATATCACTACAGTTCTTTAGGAACCACATTAAGAAATGATCACAGTGTGCAAAATGGCTAAAAACTGGGGTTGTCATACAAGCGCGGTTCCCTTTACAACCGCGCTGGTATGTCCAATTTTTTTTTTTTAAATGGCAACAACGAATAGATGCTGCCCAAAACCAAAATTAGCCAAAACCAAAATTCAAAAACCCAATATCTCCAATTCAAAACAACAATACTCTAACTATTTACACAACCATTATATAAGTATATATATACATACGCTAGAAAGTTGTTACAATATACTGCAACTTAGACAAATATTACATACTATACTTACTACAAGTTTATTCTAAGATTTCATTTCTCTTCTCAATGAAGTAAGTTGCCCATTCAGTCTGAATATCTTCTATGTACTTGTGTTCAATTGGGTCTGGATCTATGAAAACCTGAAATAGAATAATTGTGTTAGTAGTTATCATCATATGCTCATTATAATTTTATCTAATTTGAAAACTTTCATACATGTTCCCAAGAGTCGGTGATATGGGCTTGGACTATGGTCTTCATCCAATGCATCACGTAGTAGCCACATTTCCAACTTCCTTTTTGTTTGTTACACTACAATTTCATCAAAGTTAATTAATTAAACAAGTACACAACGAATTTAATAGGTTCAATTAAGAATAAAAATACCTTAGGCTGCACCCAACGTAGGGTATGGGATGAGGGTATAGATCTACCCCCAAGTACATTAATAACATTAATTGCACTAAAATCAATGATGATTGGTAATAACTTGCATATTATACAAACAAGATCAATATTTTATAAGGTAAATTAAATCATACCCTTGTACCACTTGTTTGAAGTTATGACTTGGCTTCTTATGCAGTGAACAGAACCAGACCGCAGTTTTATCCAAAGGACAAACAACCATTAGTTGCCAATGACTCCTAAAATAATGAATCCATTATTGATGTTCTCTAAATTACTTGAAATAAAAAAATATAAAGATTAGTAACTTACGATTGAATAATTGGGGCAAAATAAATACTCTTTCTGGATTCTCTAATCCATTTCTGTGTATAAGTTTGAAATTCCATCCTTTTATTTCTAGACATTTGTATGCTTTGTGGCTCAAGAAATCCATAGATATCAGGATTCCCCGAGTTAGAAACTAATTTGTTTATGTACCTGCATAGTTAATATATTGAATATCAGTAAAAACATATTAAGAAATGTAAAAATGTGTAACTCTAAAATATACTTACATCATCCATAATTGAATGACTCTTCAACACCGTTCTTATACTCATCACTGATTCGACTTGCAGTTATCCAACTTCAATCCATGACTACGTATATAAAAAAGACATCATACATATTAAACAAGACACAAATGAAACCTAAAATTGTTGGGGATCGAACATCCCCGGACTCAGTACCAACACGTGATGATAAACATTGTCGCAACCGGAATCACGACGGGGCGATCACAAATTTATTTTTAAAAATATTTAAATTGCTAATGGAGTAGACACTATAGCTTATTATGGGAAATTATAGAAAAACAAAAAAATAAAATAAAAAATGCCTACGAATCAAATTCAAGATTTGGGAGTCGGTTACATGTGGGGAAGGTATTAACACCCCACAACGTCCGTTCTAAGACGGTACCTTTAATTAAATGAATAGAAATAAGTGTGACTTTACAAAATGCTATTTTCCCCTAAAAATAGTAATTACAGCAAATAAGAATAAATATATATTTACAAAAAATGTAGACTAAGAATGAACCATAAGCAAACAAAATAATAACAAAGACAAATTTTTATATTTTATTTTTTAACCCAACAAGGATTGACCTTGGTCTTACATACATTTATAAAGGAAAATCAGGAATCAAATAGTTCTAATTTGAGAATTTTGTTTAGGAGTGTTTGTTATATATTTTTATTTTTGAGATTTTTATCTTTTCTAGGATTGTTTTATATTTTAAAAAAATGTTTTGTTAAACTGTCTTTTTTATTATTTTTAGAAGCCTTTATATATTTTTTATTTTTTTATTTTGTGAAAACTAATTTTTTGTGGTTATAAAAAAACAATTTTTACTTTTTTTTGAAATTTTATAATTTTTTTTATATTTTTTATTATTAAAACTGGTTTTTGTACTTTATAAAAAAGAAATACAATATCAACATAAACATATAAAATAACAAATATTAGTATTAAATAGAAATTTAATTATAAAATGTAACATTCATTTTATCTTATATTATATTTTTATTTTTGTCTTTTATTATTATATTTTATTTTGCATTGTCAAGGTGAATGTAGAGAGCACGAGATCATGTGGGACAACTGTCTGGTGGTTTGGTTTGAGAAAATGCATAAAGCAGTAATCTCTTAGAAGTATATTTACGTCTTACTAAACCTTATTTCAATCTGGCAATAAATTATGTGGGTAACTAACACAAATACTGACATTTGCAAAGGTCAAGCAAACATGGAATCACATGCTTATCACATGCTTATCACATACACATCAAGTCACATTACAGTTATATAATTATATGAAGGCAAGCATAGACGTACCAGTTGAAGATCTCCAGAAGAATTTTCTTTAACCTTTTTCCTTCTCTGCAATTTCCTCTTTGAACTTTTATATCTTTGAGAAACCTGTAATTCTACTGTTTTGTAAAAAACTCCCGTATTGTGTCTGTCTTTTTTTTATATCTTTGTTTGATAATCCATCCATCTCCCACAGTAAAACTCAACATCATTGTTCTTAATTAAAAATCAATTGCCCCAACCCCTATATTAACTCCTTTTTTAAGACCTGTGGTTACATTTTATTATGAAATAAATCTAAGTGCAACGAAAGAAGAGAAACAAACCATTAAAGTTAAAAAAAAATATAAACAGTCAGGAAATATATGAGGGCTGAATGGGATAAGTATGAGGGCTAAATGCAATTAGCATGAGAGAAGGCAAAAAGCTGAAAATGATGCATTTACAGCCCTTAATCAAGGGAGATAAAATTTGTCAAGCACTAACTAAAAGAATTGAAAGGACACTAAAGCTACGTAAAGGTGAATGGGTAGTGAAGAGCTGGGAACATTATTGCAACATTATTGCTTATGTGGCAAGCACAATTAATAGAGAAGTGAGGTAATAGTAACTTTATTTTTATTTTTGACAACTAGAATTAGACTTTAGAAAATCTTTTTTTTTTTGTTAAACTGGATCAAAACTATTTTTTATAAATGAACCTCCTGCTCAATTGGGCCCACTTAATTTTTCTATTCAATTTATTTTAAGACAGACCCAACACCTTTTTTTATTGTTTTATCATTTTTTTTTTACAAATTTCATTTTATCTTATTTTTTATTATTATTTAATCAAACTTTGTTTATGAAGTCAAACTTCTTTTTATTATTTATCCTAAATGGCAAAGAAACTAAATAACACATGTTAAAAAGTTTTATTTTCACTCTTTTATTTTATTTTTTTGTATTTTTTATTTGCAAAAATAATTTTTATTTGCCCGGACGTTTGGGTGTTGACAAACATAAATATTACAGAAAACATAAAATGTCGGGGATTGAACATCCCCAGACTCAATACCAACATGTCATGATAAATATTACGAAAACATAAAATGTCGGGAATCGAACATCCCCAGACCCAATATCAACATGTCATGATAAACACGATACAATCCTAGTGATATACTCTAGTCTCTCTAACATCATCCTAGTAAGTTAATTAAATAGAAGCATTGAGAATTTGACAAAAGAAATGAACGAACCTGAAAGGTAGAGACAATGGCAACAACACCACGATACAATGGCATCAAACTTGAGAAGCATGTGGACGACTATGGCAGATACCTCAAAATAGAAAATGAAGTTAAACAGAGAAAATTGAATAAGTGCAGAAAATTATGATACATTTGTATAACTACTAGTTCTATGATAATACAACATATTTAGTTAATCTAATATACACACCAAATTATACCATATAAATTAATATAAACTTCAATTTATAAATTAATTTATAAAATTGAACTAAGTTTAAACTCTACTTTATTATATCATAACTTATACTAAGAAAATAACAAAGATGTGGTTAAAGTGTCAGATATTTTTTGAATTCTTTTGAAAACGAAAAACCCAAGTTGAGAAGGAATGACTCTGAACCTTGAAAACAGAAGAAATAAGCGCATTTTAAGGGTCACCAACCTGACTTGAGACTTTCCAACACTTTTTCTCGGATGAAAACTCTATGCCACCCAAAATGCCAAACTTTCAACAAAAATGGCTAAAAATCAAGGTATCCAATACTTGCTGCAGAAAACGTTGAATGGGTTTGTGTAAAACAATACTAAGAACAAGGAGTAAGAAAACTGCAGAAAACAATATTAACAACAAATGTGTGACTATGAGATTGGTTCATGCTTACCAATATTAACAATGGGTTTGTGTAAAACAATACTAAGAACAAGGAGTAAGAAGTTTGGAGTAGAAGAATGAGGCGGAAAGAAAGAGAGACCTAAGTGGTGGTGGTGGTGGCGGCCGCGGAAGCAAAACCTTCTTAGTGGTGGTGGTGGCGGCAGCCGCAGAAGCAAAACCTTCTTAAGAGACCCAAGCAAGACCACTCGAGAGAGGAAGAATGAAATGGAGAGACCACTCAAGAGAGGAAGAATGGCACTGCTCGAGAGAAAGGGAGAAAGACGAAAGCGAGAAGGAAATTAACGTGCAAAAGCTCTAAAAACAAGGAATACGAACGCGATTGTTAGTGAGAACCGCGCTCGTATCCCACATATAAGGGTTGTTGTTTAAACAACCGCCCTTGTATCTCCCTGCAAAATAATTTTTAAATTATTTGCAGATACCAGCACGGTTGTTTAAACAACCGCGCTGGTATCTCCCTGTAATTTTTCAATTTCAAATATTTGTGTCTTACCATCGCGGTTCTCGCTCCGACTGCGGTGGTGTGGTTGCACTTAATTTCAAAAATGTCACCGCGTTATTTTTAATTACGGTTCCTTTTTAATCGCGATGATATCCTGTCGTAGAATGTGTTTTTTCTACTAATAATGGTAAAGTGGATTAGAGTCTAATCTATTTTGATGAAATAATTATATAAAGTTTTATAAAACTGAAACATAATTATTTTTATGAATAGAAGTTGATAAAAACATGACCCAAGTTTTAGATGGGTCAACGTTTATGAATTTCAAATAAACATTGTATAAATTAATATTTAGCTCAAGATCTCAATTCCATTCTATATCATCAAGTATTAAAACTAAAATAAAGTGCAAAACTTAGGTATTTTTTTAGATATATTTTTTAAATTGTTAAGATAATTTTGCGTTCCATTTTAAAATTTAAGTAACTATAATTTCTTATTCAAGTGTAATATAAGTCTTATATTCAATGAATAATGTTGGTATCTATAAATAAGAATAAAGTTACTTTGATACCTATTGTTTCTCTTACATTTATTTAACAACTCTAAATAATAATAAAATATTAAATAAAATAATTAGAATAATTAATTGTAGATGAAAATATAAAATTGTCTAGAACCATCACTCTGAACATGCATGAGAGAAGATTGGTTGAGAAATTTAGCTATCTTCCAGGGGTTTGACTACTTTTTGTTTTTCTTTTTCATTCTAATATTTGTTTTTGTACTTTTTTATATGAGGAAGAGGTAATATGAGATGGAAATCCATAAATAAAGAGGAGGGTTTGTGTGTAATGTAACATGTTTGTGCTCAATCATTTCTAAGGTACAAATTAGTTGAACAGTTACAAATTATTCAAGGTTCCACCTTGTTTCTTGGAACTTTTGCAAACTATAAATAATAACGCGCTTCCTCTGTTTTCTTCTCTCACTCTGTTTCTGTCTGAACTCTGTTTCTGCACTCTGTTCCTTAATTCAAAGCTCCAATCCAAGCAACGGCCATGGAAGAGCTGCAATCGAAGCCCGAAACTGCCCCTGCTCCGGCTCCGGTTGCGGCTGAGGTGGCTCCCGTTGTGGCTGAAGTGCCCTCCAACGATGCCGTTGCAAAGGAAGCTTCTGGAACAGAGGAGTCGAAAGCTGTACTTGTTACACCCGAGAGTGAGTTTTGCATTGCATGCATTTCGTGTTCATGTTTTCATTCTCAGATGACCGGTTTCACGGGAAAAAATTCGAGGGTTTTTGTCAAAATCTGTTTTTGAGTGTGGGTTTTTGTTTTATTGTGAAGCTAGATGGTGTAACAGCTGTTTGATAAGAAAATCAACCATTAATACCACTTGAACATGCATAACAAATCATAAATATGCTTGGTTGATGAGATTACTCAATTTAGCATTTTTTATTTCGTAGAAAGCAAATCTACCAGAATTTCAAAATTTGGTTTTAGTGTAACACATAAAAAGGTTTTGATCTTTGATAAGTTATAAGGATTTTGCATGGATTATATATTTTGAATAAAAAGTGATTGTTTGGTAACTTTTTCCAATAATTTGTTTTCACTTTTGGTGATTTCCCTGTTTTTTTTTATTTTGTTATCTGTGATTATGGTTCTGATCATACTCTTGATGATATTTCTTCAATTATTAATGGGCTTATGGTAGGTAACAAACTCAATTATCTTGTATATGATCCTTTTTTCTTATAAAGTTTTCTTTCTTTTTCTTCTTGTGTATTAGGTTATTTAAAATTAATTTTTTATAAAAAATAAGAAAAATAATCCTTATATTATAACTAAAGTAAATAAACATCAAAATGTATCTTCTATATATGACCTATTTTCTAGCTTGGAAAAGTTGGTTTCCGTGATTTTTTTAATTCATATTATTGGCAACATAAATTATTACCTAACTAGTTGGTATTTTGGACGTCAAAGTTGTATTCATGCTAAATTATTAGTGTTTCCAATAAGAACAAGATATGTACTTTGGTGGTTCTGTTTTCAAAGATGATATTTCTGTTGAGAGATATTGGTGCATGTACACAAATAAAACAGTAATTTATTTTATTATACAAATCTACTTAGTTTGTGTACTCAAGGAATTTTTTTCTCATCCAACCATGTTTCATCATATCTTGTTCTACACATCAATGATGAGTTTCTTCCCTGACACAATAAATGGTTTTATTCATTAGATGTGATCATAAAATGTTTTTCTTCCAAGGCTTGAGGAAATGTGTTTCTGAACCATTTTTGGGGCCGTCTACCTTTGTGTTTTGATTTATTGCATATAGAAAGACAGTGCAATCATGATTCAAATCCAATAATGAAGGAAAAACTGTATCATATGATGTGTATATCTACCTTATTTTGTGCTTAAATAATTTCTTTTTGAATAATTCTTATTTTCCAGGCTGTTGACAACTATATCACTTAAACCTGTGTATACTTTATTCTCATTTTCATCCTTTTGTGCCTAAATTTTAATGATGTACTTCGTGGTAACTATCGAATATTTAATGGCTCCTTGTATGAAGTTTTCTGTCTGCTTCTCCTTGGTTCTGTATGATCAGCAATATTGAGTTAGGATTGAAAATTAAACTAGTGTGGGTCAAGCTTGAATTTAACTTTTAAGCAAACGCAGTTATAGGTGATGCTTTATTTTCACCTAATTGGATAAAGACAATGGATTGAAGAGAACTAATGCTCCCCCAATTATTAGCTTTCTATAAAACCTGGAATTCATCGGTTCTTTTCCATGTTAGTGCAATTCTGCATTGTAATGATCAAAATGAACAATTTTGTTGTTTCATAAATAAGTTGTGTCGGCTTGAAGAAGTCAAGTCAACATGGTATGATTTTAGTCGTTGAAAACCATATTATATTACACTGAAGCTTATCATAATGGCACGACTTCAATACAGAATACATCACATTGAAATCATGTTAAGATGACATGAGATGACATGACCTCAGTATAATGTGACTTCGTATCACACTACCACAATTTATCTATTTTCAGGATAAAAGGAATTTATCTAATTAAACATTATGTTACAAAATTTATCGCATTAAACCATAATTGAACCTTATTATAGTTACACTATTCATGATTTCATAGAATCGTTGGCATCACTGTCTAGATATTTATGCATCATACCCCTGCGTTTCCCTTAAGAAAAGAATGCTTATTTTATGTCTTTCGGTGAATTGAAATATCTCGGTTGATCATGTTTGTACGATCGGTTATAATTTCAAATGTTGAACGAGCTCTTAGATGATATTTAGGTGTGAAGATCCACTAATTTAGAACACTTCTAGTACCAATATGGCTTTAGTATGATATCCTAATCAAGTTAGTTCCTTTCATACAATTTATTTACTTTACCAATTTCCTGTCATTTCTTGGTTCAACAGAGACAGTAGTTCCTGCCAACAAACAAAGCTCGAGAGGGTCTGTTGATAGAGGTTAGTGTTAACCCTTCTCATTTCAATTTAATCTTAGAGATTCAACATTCACTACAGACATAACAAATTATGTAGCATAACTAGATGCAAATCTTTATGTTTTGTAAAATTGAATTAGATTTAAAATAAAATAAGATGACTAAATGTTAAGTATCTAAAGAGTCTAAGTCTCAGGATGAATACAAAGAAGAAAGTTAAACAATTTATTACGTGGATGACTCATATATTTCATTATGTTTAAATTCTCTTGTGCGTTTTTCTCCTGGATTTTCCTAACACTAAAAGCTCTTTGACTAACTAATTAAAGATCTTTAGCAGACATATTTCTGTCTCTTCCTTGGTAACATGCTAGTACTAAAACAATTTTTGTAATCTCTTGAAAAAGTCGTGTTTGAAGATGCTGATTCACCAATCACTTTATTCTGAACGACGTTTATTAATTTCTAAGCTATTCACTTATGTTATGAACAGATATCGCTCGGGCAGAAGTAGAGAAAGAGAAAAAGTGGTCCTATGTGAAGGCATGGGAAGAGAGTGAAAAGACCAAAGCCGAAAACAGGTAAGACTTTTATGTACTTTAACACTTTATCTATATGCCTCAAAGAAGGGTGAATCTTCATTTTCAAAAGTTCAAACTAAATGGGTGTTTAGAAACTCATTGCAAAGTTAAAAATCACGTTATTTATGCTACAAAATGCACAAGTTATAACATTTAGCTCAGTGTTTAGCAAACTAAAAAGTTAAAGTTGATTTTGCAGTAGAGTAATCTATATTTATATTTTTTTGTATTCTAAAGCCACATTTAAGATAAAATCATAATGATTGGATTTCAACATGAGTTTAAATGATGATCCAACGCGTATTCTAACACACACTCATGCCTCCCAAATGATGATAATACATGCTATGTAGGATATTATGATTTTGTGATGTGTAGACCATGATAATGATGATAATAATATGCCATTTCATTGACCCCTATTACAAATTTCCAAAACAAGCTCACCTAAACTCAAGACATCATTTGATCTGTTAACAGAGCTCAAAAACATCTCTCAGCGGTTGCTGCTTGGGAAAACAGTAAGAAGGCAATTCTTGAAGCTAAGTTGAAAAAAATAGAGGTAATACTTTATTTACCTGTTCACTATTTAGTTTAAAGTGATGCCTTCTTATATATACATGCTATGTAGTAACAAGGCTGGACTGAAGATAGTGTTCCTTTCTTTACATCAAACAATTAATATAATAAATTTGATATGTTATGGAAGATGCAAGGTCTACGTTCCCTGCATGAAAAGCAATAGGATGCATGATATTATTCTATACCTGTCTAAGGATTTTTTTTTTAATTTTGTCTTTGAAGATAATTTAAAAATATATTCTACATTAACTAGAGAAATAACCAAATATATGACATATTACTAAACTAGATTGGTGAAGTTGAGAGTTTTAAAGTAGAAATGATCAAATTATATTAGAAAGTACAAATTTTTGAGTCCAGAAAAGTGAATGAAGTCTATCAAAATGATCATTATATGTTTTATGGTCTCCTCAAGTTAAGTCTAACAATATTTTATTTTAAAATAAAAAATATTATTGTGATAGTCTAATAAGGTTAAGTGAATAATTTAAAGTGACTTATTAGGCTTTCGCTCTCAACACAAAAAAAAGAGTAAAAATAATAGATTGTACTTACTTTGTCAATTTTGGAGTTTCTGTTTACTTTTGGATGATAGTGGTGATAGTCTATTTACCTGAGTATTTTCACTATTTATCTTTATTTGTGAAGCTCTTTTGTAGAAATTCTTTGGTATACTCTTTGATATTTCATAGTAAAGATTTTTCTGGACTAAGTTTGTGGTTTTTGTCTCTCTCATTAAAAATTTTATGTCAAAAATTGTGGAATTTTTAGATTGCCCTATATTATGTTTCTCTTAACTTTTTCAAATAGAAAAAGTTTTATTTTACACACATATAATTTGAATAACCTTGTCTTTCCATCAGTATAGTATAGTTCTTTTGGTAAATAATATAGCTTTGAACAACTTGTTATGTGAGCAGGAACAACTGGAGAAAAAGAAATCAAAACAAGTTGAAAAAAAGAAAAACAAGATGGCTCTGCTTCACAGGGAAGCAGAAGAGAAGAGGGCAATGATTGAAGCCAAGCGTGGTGAAGAGGTTCTGAAGACACAGGAAATGGCTGCAAGATACATTGCAACAGGAACCACTCCAAAGAAGACCATAGGCTGCTTTTAATTTATTGTTTTGCCTTTTAGTCTGACCTAATTTATAGCAGTTTCACCTCTCTTGTATATGAGCCATGATTGTTCCAAAAAAGGAACAAAATTTTGTAATGCCTCTTGTTTTCTATCATCTTGCTTGGGGTGAAATGATCAATGTAATGTTGTTTTTCTCCCAGACAATACTATTCTACTTATCAAAGTAATTGAATTTCTCCCTTCATTCTTTTCCATCACTATTGCCCATTAGATCATAGCAGTTACTTACATTGTCTAGAATTTAAAAACAAAGTACACAACCATTTTCACACATCCTTTCCTCTTCCTCCTTCACTATTCTTATATAATATTTTATTGGATAAAAGAAGTATAAAAGAACATAATTCATCAATGATACCAAAGTATAATTTTTCATTATCTTTTAATAGCACTGTTCATCCAATACATCTATTTAATAACTTATAATTTTAGTAAAATATTATACAACTATAAAATAATATATATACACGTGTGTGTGATTGTAGAGTAAATGCATAAAATGAACTGGTATTGTTAATGTATCCGCACTCAATTAATAATTAACTTTGTAACAGATAACACAGGCATTCTTCATGCACTTCCATAACTTCACCCTACATCTCTGAATTCTTTTTGAAATGTCGAAAATATTTTTATTAGACTGTATAATTCAGTATATAATTTTTTATATCAAATTGTACAATTTATTATATAATTTATTTTTTATATTAGATGGTATAATTTGATATACAACTTTTTATTTTGTATATCGAATTATATAATAATTTGATATATTTTTTTTACATTTTAAATTATATAATAATTTGATATATAATACAATTTTATATATCAAATTATATAATTTAAAATAAAAAAATTATATACTGAATTATACCATTTGATATAAAAAAATCTAAAATATAAAAGATTTAAGAGGTGTATGGTTTATTTAATTTTTTTATTAACAATATAATAGTTAATTTGATGTGTTTATGAAGGTGTGGAAAGAAAGTATGAAGGTGCAGAAGCTGACGAGATAACAACTATAGGCCAATAATAGAACCCACGACACCAAAAAGAAGAAAAGAAATAGAATAATTTTTTAACAAGTGTTGAAGAAACGTTGCCCATTTTTCACAATTTTGCCTTCGATTGTCCTTTCCCAAAAAAAGTGAGTCATTACCCACTTCAAGCAAATCTGTTTATTAAATGAATTACTTAATTAAAACGTATTAGACATCTTTTATTTTTTAATAAAGTTGAAAATCTATTATAACTAACCTCTTTAGATAGTTATTTAAAATTAAGCGGTATCAGTAGCGTTTAATACGGTTAAGAGGAACTTAAAATTTACAACGTAAATATCTTGTGTGCAAATCTAACATAAGTTATGTTTAAGTAGCAAGTAATGTTTTTATTATCATATTTTTTTCATACATATATAGTGTGTTTTGCTGCTATTATATATATATATATATATATATATATATATATATATATATATAAATATATAT
>Ga0209700_106656_pt1 | contig 17546 bp, 9 predicted proteins | sample SiratroredBW_FD_187528 | JGI IMG/M metagenome (GOLD analysis project Ga0209700, IMG submission 187528) | Root nodule microbial communities of legume samples collected from California, USA - Siratro red BW (SPAdes) (version 2) | ecosystem: Host-associated > Plants > Roots > Nodule | place: USA...
TAATTGAGTTTTAAGTATCTAAATTTAAAATTTTAAACTTGATAGAATGTGAATGATATAATTAGCTCAATATGGGATATATTTATAGCGTTATATATACAGAGGTTTAAGATTTTTTTTTTTTTTCATTTTACGGAATTATAGCTCGACCCGAACATCTACCATACAAATATAACAATTTGTAATTAATAATGGTTAGAATAGATTTTTGATATCATTCTAATAAGTAAATTTTTAAACCTAACTTAATTTGCCAGAACTAGTTTATAAATTAAAATTTATATTTAATTGTGTATCATGAAATGACTTATCTTTAATGAGATCTTCAGTAATTAATAAAAAAAAATCTGCACAACACTTCTTGTTATAAAACAAAATAACTAATAAATGGTTTCATTAGATAGTTTAAATCCTAGTAAATACTATATAATTTAGTGGTATTAGGCAATGTAAGAATCTTGAAAACAAGATTTTAGTTAACCATTCTTTATATTACATATCCATTATTTCTATTTTTCACTTGCAACAATACATGGTTGCTTGTTTCAATTTTATCTACGTTGGTTTGAAACATGCTTTGCTAATTTATTTATTTTTTCTCTTCTTACCTTTGTATTTTGCTTTTATCGTGATATGCATTATTGGATGAGTTAGAGTGTTTCTTCCACATGACTTTCTGACATGTAGGGTTCCAACTTCTTATTTGTTTTTTTTCTTATTTCATTTCAAAATAGAAATTTTTTCGCCGTCTCATTTTGATTTTTGCTTTATTTGGATCTATTTTCTTCCTCAAGTAACACTTAGGCACATCTTCTCGGAGTTTCTACGCCATTCTTTTTATTCCATCCTTGCTACACTTATGCTTCGTTCTGACATTTGTCCTTTCATTCGGTATCATGAGCTATACTTAACAAATTTTCACCTTGATGAATATACACTCTCTTAGAAATATACAATCTGAAGGTATCAAACACATATAGTGGGCTGGACTCAATGGCGGCTTAAGACTTTAGAAGGCTTAAAGCGAATAAAAAAATGAGGCCTTATTTTAAATTGATAAAATAATTAAAATTATGATATTTTTATCTAAAATTTATTTTTTGAGCTTTTTGTGATACAAAATTATCTATTAAATTATCATAATTAATTTCATTTAAAAACTAATTTTGAATAGACAATAAAACTAATCCTTTTAATCTTTGTTGAGACATTGTTGATCTTAAATAAGATTTTATGAGTTTAAATTTTGAAAAACTCTTTTCAGGAGCAATTCATGCTGAAATTGTTAACATTATTCTATACATGCATTTGGAAAATAATTTTTATTTTTATATAATTAAGAATGTCAATTGGTTTATCATTTTTCAATCCTATAATCTCTCTTTAATTCTGAAAATAAATTTAAGTCATCAAGATTCAATAAATTATCAAATTTCAAATACTTTTCATTCAAAGAAAACTCACCTGTATTTTCTAATTCATTTTTTTTATTTATTTTTATAAATTTATACATAGCCCCTTTTTGTGATTCAACAAAAGGTTCAACTCTTTTTTTTTAATAACCTAATTCAAATTTTCTAGTTGCCATATTTGTATATTTTTATATAAAATTAAAAATTATAATATATATCACACTGAATATAACTTATAAGTATATAAAATAAGTTTAAGTTAAAAAGATAAAACCTGATTGTCAAGACATAAACTTGCTTGTAGAGTCTCAAGTCTCCTATTATGATATTATCTTTGGATCTTGTCCTTTGGTATGTCTTTAAATATAATCTGTAACTTCTTCTTGAATCTGCACAAATTATTTTAAGATTAACTAAACAATAATAAAAAGTAAAATAAATTAGGATCAATTGATCAATCTCATATTATTTTTATCTAATATTGATGCACTCAAAAGGAGCCAAAGCGCATAAATGCACAGTATAAAATGATGAAATATGAAATGAAAGAATTTTGAAATTGAAAACAAGTTGAAATAATATTATGGAAGAAAGAAGGAGAGAAGTGGAAGAGTCAAATAATGATATGACATATATTATATCAATCTGTTTGAAATATAGGGAAAAGATAAATTAGAAAGTTTTAAGAAAGATTCCTTCACTGTTAATTTTTTTAAAATTATTATTCATTTATGATAAGAAAGTTTCAAGAATATTATTTATTAAATAGTATTTATATTACCAATATAAATTTAAAGTCATTATTTATAGTACGATAAACCTAAAGTCAGCTAAAATATTTAAATTTTTAATTATAATTTTATTATTATAATTTTAAAAATTAAATATTTTTTATTTTATAATAATATATGAGTATTAAATTTTTTTCAGACCTTGAGGCCTAAAGCATATTAAATATTTTTTAGGCCTTTTTGGCCTTGAAGCCTAAAGCATATTAAATTTTTTTGAGGCCTTTGAAACCTTGAGGCTTAAAGCATATTAAATTTTTTTGAGGCCTTTGAAACCTTGAGGCCTAAAGCGGTTGCTTTACCTCCTTGGGCCTTGAGTCACCCCTGGCTGGACTACCATACTTCTCTAGCAACTATAAACATTCAACATTAATACTTGAACTTGTTTGTGGTAACTGGCTTGGTTAACATGTTAGCTGCATTTTCCACAGTACCAATATTCTGCAACAATATCTCACTAGATGCAATCAACTCTCTCTGATCTTATGAAAGCTCATATTAATATGCTTTGTTCTAATATGATATATCTGGTTCTTTGCTAAATAAATAGCACTCTGACTGTCACAATGCTACTGAACTCCACCTTGTTGAACACCCAATTCATTTACTAACCCAATAAGCCACAAAACTTCTTTTGCTGCCTCTACTATTGCCATGTATTCGACTTTAGTGGTAGATAATGCAACAATAGACTAGATAGTTGACTTCCAACATACAAGTCCTCCACTAAAAGTAAAAACAGACCTAGTTGTCGACCTTCTATTATCCAAATCACCTGCATAATCTGATTACCAAACGCAATGTCATGCCCCACAATACCTCCCAAGTACCTGAAAATCCATTTGATTGCCTCCCAGTGTTGCCTACCTGGTTTAGACATATATTTGCTAACTTAACTAACACCATGAGTTAAACCAGGACAAGTACATACTATTGCATACATCAAGCAGCCAACAACACTAACATAAGTAACCTCTGCCATGTCCGCAACCTCCTTATCTGTCTTAAGGCATTGATTTGAACTGAGCTTAAAGTGATTTGCCAATGTAGTGCTCACAGGCTTTGCACTGTTCATCCCAAATCTGTCTAAATAACCACAATTTCTTTGAGTTTCTATCCCTTTGAATCTCCACATCCCAAGAATTTTCTTTGCAGCACCCAAGTCTTTCATATCAAATTCTTGACTTAATAAAGTTTTCAAAACCAATAACATCGTGCAAATTATTTGCAACAATCAACATACAATAGTAGAAAAATAAAAGAACCATTATCAAGGCTTTTGACATAAATACAACAATCATACTCACAACTCTTGTAGCCAATTTGAATCATGTAGGAGTCAAACCGTTTATACCATTGTCTTGGAGACTGTTTCAATCTATACAAAGATTTCTTCAACCTACAAACCAAATGCTTATGTCCAGGTTGAGAGAAACCCTTTAGCTACTGCATATACAGAGATTAAAGGTGTAGATTTTGTTTCTTTTTTTCATGTTACAGAATTAGCTCGACTCAAACATCTACCATACAAATATAACCAAATTACAAAGAAGAAAATTTTGATATCATTTTAACAAGTAAATTTTTAAACTTAAGTTAATTTGCCAAAACCAGTTTATAAGTAAAAATTTATATTTAATTGTATATCATGAATTGACTTATCTTTAATGAGATCTTCAATAATTAATAAAAAAAATATGTGCACAACATTACTTGTTATAAAACAAAACAATAAATAAATGGTTTCATCATATAGTTTAAATCCTAGTAAATACTATATAATTTACTGAGATAATTTAGTGGTATTAGGCAATATAAGAACCTTGAAAACAAGATTTTAGTTAACCATTCTTTATATTACATATCCATTATTTCTATTTTTCACTTACAACAATACATGGTTGTTTGTTTCAATTTTATCTTCGTTGGTTTGAAACATGCTTTGCCATTTTTTTTTTCTCTTCTTACGTTTGTCTTTTGCTTTTATCGTGATATGCATTATTGGATGAGTTAGTGTGTTTCTTCCACATGACTTTCTGACATGTAGGGTTCCAACTTCTTATTTGTTTTTTTTTTTCTTATTTCATCTCAAAAAATAGAAATTTTTTCGACGTCTCATGTTGATTTTTGCTTTATTTGGATCTATGTTCTTCCTCAAGTAACACTTAAGCACATCTTCTAGGAGTTTCTACGTCATTCTTTTCATTCCATCCTTGCTACACTTAAAATAGCATTGTTTATGACTTGGTTACACAAATTTGTAGAACATCCTTTCATAAATGGAACATACATCCAAATAAAACCTATTCTAGTTACAAACAAATACTCCCATTCTAAAATTACAATCAATCAATATAAGCTAGAAAGCTCCAAGTCCATGAAATATAGAAGTAAGAAATACAATTTTGTAAACGAAAGAGATTTTTGGTTGTGATTTTCTATAGATCTTATATTCTATTTCTTGTCCACCTTAATGCACTCATTAGCCCTTTTTTTTTTAGAAAAAAATTGTCAACAAATTTGTAAAAATTACATAAAAAGGAGTTACACATTAAAATTATTTTCCATACTATAAGTAAGGATATATCCAATTTGTATATTTTTTTATTAATAAAAAGTAAATTAATTAAATAAAACATTTGAGAGATATTCTAATTTATTTTTAAAAAAAATCATAATTCAGACCATCTTGTCTTCAATTCCCTTTAATCTGCATTGCAGTTTAACAAGACCGAAGCACTTTATCCCTTCATTTACGTCTTACATAAAAGATATGTTCTGTACTAACCCTACATATGATGAAGTGATCAACATGCTTAAATTACCTAATAGTTCGTACACCAAATTTATTATACAACACCCACACAGTTCTGAATTATCCCTCACGGTACCAATATTGACAGCTTTGACCAATTAAGCAGTGTAATGGCCTTGACTGTATAATGTCACATATTATACTGATGGTTAGTGCAAATGATTAGGATTCTGCTTGCTTTCTTCCTCCATTTTGGCTATTTTGAATTTGCTGCAACTATTATTGCACAATCCAAACACGCACTTTGTGTCTACCTCCTTCTTGTGTTTTGGTTGTTGTGAATTTGCATATTGGATGTCTGCCTTTGCAAGATTTAGGACTTCTTGCAGTTGGCATCCTTTAGCTCAATCCGGTGTAGGTCTACACCTCCACCCACAACTGTTCTCTCATAATCATCACTGGCTACATTCCTGCACAAAACCAAGGATATGAAGAACTATTTCATCTGTTATTTCTTTTTAGTAGTGTTAAAGCATCACACGAAAAGGTGCATAAACCTATATATCATTACTGTTGAATGTTATTTCAGAGCTTTTAAGCATATTATGAGATTAAAACACCAACTTAAATAAGAGAATTACAGTTTTAGATACTAATTAATTATCCACTCCAATGTCTTAATTTGTCTAATTGGGAAAAATATTTTGTTGTATAAGGCACGCTATATATATATATATATATAGTGTGCGTTTTCTACAAGTAACTAAGAAACTGATAAACATTTTGAGGGATCATTTGTGATATTCTAAGAAAAGTAACTAAGAAACTGAGAAACATTTGGAGGGATCATTTGTGATATTCTAAGAAAGAAAAATGTGCCCATACCTTGAGAACAAATTTTACATTGTTTTATATTAAGAAAAATCTGAACAACTTGAATCTTGAACTTCTCTTTCATCCTTGGTTCTGCTCCAAAAACTAAGTCTTGTGCACTGTTTTGGATCAGTTTTACGTTCTGTTTTGTATAGTAGCATCTCGGTTTTCATTGCTTTTGTATTTTTGAGTGGTTTGGTTAGAAATTGCATAGGGTTTGTGGTTTGTAATTGTGAGTTTAGTTTTCAAATTGCATAGGGTTTGTAATTTAGATTTATGCAGTAGGGTTCTGCACTGTTATTGGCTTCCGTGGACTGCAGAAGTAGTGTGCTGCAGTGTGTAGTGGATCTCTTGCTTGGAGCAAGTGTAATTGACATTGTATTGAAGTGATCTTGATGATCTTTAGTGAAATTCTTTGCTTGTTGGTAAAGAGACTGGACATAGTTCTTGAAAAAGGGTGAACTAGTATAAATTTTAGTGTTCTTAATCTTTCTTTTCCCTCATATTGATTGCGTTTCAAAACTACTGCATTTTGTGCTTGTTGTCAAATTTTCAATTAATTATTCTTCGTGTTTAATAAATTGTTCTTAACTGCAGTTGTTGTTTTGTGCCTTCTTCAATTGGTTATTTAGCTTGCTTAATTCAATTGGTTATTTAGCTTGCTTAATTGATTGCGTTATGTTCTTATTTCCAGTTTGCTATTAGATTACATCTTATATTCAATTGATTAATGTTCTGAACTTTGTTTTTATTGAGAAATTTCAATTTATTGTTTTCGGGTTTCAATCAATTGTTCTTCCTGCTGCTGTCATTTTGTGGTTTCTGGAATTGATTGATCTATCTGTTCAATTGATTGGTTCCGCTTCTTGACTCTAGGTTGAGTGTTTGCACTTAATTAGTCTTGCTGCTCAATCGATTAAATTCTTGAAACTTGTCTTCTTTAAGTAATTTCAATCAATTGACATACTTGTTTCAGTTTATTGAATTTGGATTGTTTTGTTGTCCGAGTGACATTCAATTAACTGTTTCTGTTATTTAATTTATTACTTTCGGGCAATATTGTACTGTGATCTTTATTCAACTGGTTGCTTTTGTGGTTGAATAAATTGTTATTTGTTGTTTGCTATTTTGTGTGTGATATTCAATTATTTGTTTTTGCTTCTAGTTTTCAATCAACTGTTTCTGGACTGATCTGGATTGTAAGCTGATTTCAATTAATTGCTTCTGTGTTTCAATTGGTTGAACTTTTGTTGTGTACAATTATGTGTTTTATATTGTTTCTGACTTTCAATTAATTGATTTTTTATTGTACATTTCAAACTTACACTTTTGATTGTTTTAATAAAAAAATTTCATTCTACACTTTAATACTTTCCATCATTCGCAAAAAAAATTGAAAGTTTAATTCACCCCTTTCTTGAACTCAGCCTAAACTAGTTTTCAAATGTCCTATAAATATGACCTAGGTCAATAGGGAGTATCGTCTATCGTACTATTCTCTTACTCGTATACTCTTAAAATACGTTTTTGCATTCTTACTGACTTGAGCGTCAGAGAGTCTTTTGTAGGTAGACCCACATTCAGTTCAACGCTACCAGCTGGGTTGTTGTTATCTCCACTACGGATGACTTGCACTCGGGTAGGTAAGAGCAAAGAGTAAAGCAAAGACGTTCGGTTTCGAGAGGAGACATATCTCACGGTTGCAACTAGATTATACATTGGAGAAGGAGTAACCTATAAAATGTTATTGATTGTGCACGTGATTAAACATAGTGATTAAACATACTCAATATTGTCCGTATTCCTAGCATTACAATCAAGTTTTCAGAGAAATAAGAGAAATTTCTATGTTAGTGAGTTTATTTGTATGATACTATCATCAAAACTCTTGGATATGGTTGGCTGGATTATATAAAATTTATTGGATGGGTTTTACATAGGAATTGCACATGAATATATATGGATGCAGTTGATGATTGTATTATGATCAATTGAATAGGATGTGTAGGGTTGAAACGTTCTTAATGTTGGGCTGGGTTCTATCTAATTGAGGTCCAATAACCCAAAAAGGCCCAACTCAAATTTAGGGCAACAAGTGAAATGGTTTCTTAAGGTAGCTGCAGCCTCCATCCTCTCTCCTCCCTCTAATTTTCGAAAATCAAGAGTAAGAAGTGAGAGTGAGGTTAAAACAATTTCCGTTTCACAAAGAACAGCCTTGGATGTTCTACCGATCCGACGGTTAAACTTTGTCCGATCAGGCTGAAATTTTAGCCGGAGGTTCCTCTCTTATTGTTCTTCGTTTTGTCCGGTGAGATTGCTCATTGGAGTTCTACAGAAGCGCCAGAAATTCTGTGAAGTACAGCTAACTGCAGCAAATTTCTGCCAGCGTGAATACTCGTTGTTTCAACGATCCAACGGTGAAAACATCTCCGATTGCCCTGAAATTTTTACTGGAGCTTCGTGACTCATACTCTTCATTTTGTCCGGTGGGATTTGAAATTGGAACTGTATTGGAATCGCAGAAAATTTGGGAACAGAGAACATTATTGAGTTAAGAGATTCTTGAACTCTTACTTTGTTAAATTCCTAATTGTTGATTTGGGCCATTGTTGGTGACCACTTGAGGATTAGGAAGAGTCTATTGATATGCTCTATGATTAAGTTTAGAAAGACTTATTGTATCTCTTGATTTGGTATTAGTGGAGCATTTACCATTCCGTAAGTTTTTTAATCTCTTTTGAGAGGTTTTTTTCATGTTAAATATTGGTGTTGTTTTCTCTACTGTTTTTGATTGCGTATTGGATATTATTTGGTTGATTGAGTGCATTCAGGGTACTTCAGTATTGTCTGGTTGGTAGTCCATTCTTTTGTTTCAGCTGCAGGTACCCAACACTTAAAATATTCCATTTTATTTAATTCATTTTTTATGTTAAAAAAATGAGAAAAAAAAACAAAATCTTCACCTTGAACCTCTGTATAACGCTATAAATATATCCCGTATTAAGCTAATTGTCATCAACCTTTGAGTGAAGTTATCATTCACTTTCTATTGTCCAATGGCTTCAATTGGGCTGCAAACACACGAGGAAGAGAAGCTACCTCTGTCCCTTTCCAAAGAGAGGGGTTGGATATCACCCTATCTCTATCTACATCAACACTTTTGGTGTCCATCAACTCATGTTCAAGGTGTAAACAATTTTCAAAAGCACTTTCAGGCAAAAGCCAGTGATGTTATTGTTGCTAGTTTTCCAAAATCAGGTACTACCTGGTTGAAAGCCCTAACTTTTTCTATTCTCAACAGAAAACGTCTCTCATCTTTAGAGAATCATCCATTACTCACTTCCAATCCCCATGAGCTTGTGCCTTTCCTTGACTTTATCTTTCGTGCTGATAACATCCAAGACAAACTTTCTCACTTGTCCAAAATGACTGAGCCAAGAGTTTTTGGTACTCACATCCCATTCTCTTCCCTCTCCAAGTCAATAAAGGAGTCCAACTGCAAGATAATATATATTTGCAGAAACCCATTTGACACTTTTGTTTCAACTTGGATATTCACCCTTAAACATAAGCCAGAGTCTTTACAGGAAATAACAATAGAGGAAGCTTTAGAAAAGTACTGCAAGGGAATAATTGGGTTTGGTCCGACTTGGGACCATATGTTAGGTTACTGGAAAGAGAGCATAGCTGCACCAAACAAGGTTCTGTTCTTAAAGTACGAAGAACTCAAAGACGATGTCAATTTTTATGTTAAAAGAGTTGCAGAATTCTTAGACTGTTCTTTCACAAAAGAAGAGGAAAGTAATGAAGTGATTGGAAACTTAGTGAAGTTATGCAGTTTCGAGAACATGAAGGATCTAGAAGTGAATAAATCTGGAACATTTGACAGGAATTTTGAGAAAAAATACTTATTTCGGAAGGCTGAAATAGGAGATTGGGTGAATTATTTTTCTCCATCTATGATAGAAAAATTATCCAAAACAATTGAAGAAAAATTAGGTGGATCAGGTCTATCGTTTAACACGTGTTGTTAAATTTGTGATCACGCCTCCTACAGTGTTGTTTCTGATTGTGGCTTCCTGCTGCTACTTAAGGATGGATGAGCTGTGCAGACAAGTGGGTTCCTTTGTATTATTGTTTTATTCAAAATCAATTGGATTTGATTTTGGATTGAGCACGTGTTAAATCTATTGTTTTTTGTTTGGGTCTACGTACGTCGATTTCAATAATTTAGTAAGATAATGTCGCATTCTTATTATGTAATTTTGATTCTGGTGTATGTTTGGAACTGGTCATTACCTATTGAGATAATTAGTGTATGTTTGAGTCATGGTACTTGACACTTTTACTTTTCTCTAACATTTAAATTAATCTTCATAAATTATTATTTCATTATAACATTTTATTTGTATTTGTTTTTATTATTACAATATAATATTTTATTATGAATAGCAATTGTCAAATTGACGGAGATTAAAAAGGTTGTTATCAAACAATATTTTGTTCATTATGTTTATATAAACACGGTAAGTTTAATAAAATGAATGGAAATACTCAAAACCAAAGTTGAACTCTAATGACTAAAAAGACTTAATTGTTAATAGCGAGTTTAAATACTCAATCAAACCAAAGTTGAACTCAAATGAATAAAAAAAACTCAGTTTATTATTAGTTAGTCCAAGTTACTCAATATTTGATTTTCATTATTATTAGTTAGTCCAAGTTACTCAATATTTGATTTTCATTATCACGGTTGAATGGCCTAGTTCAATCACAGTTAATAATCTAGGTCAAATGCCACAATACACTTATATTTAGCAATTCTAACCAAGTTTTAAATATTTGGTAACACTGAATACCATATTCTACTACATTATAAAAATTGAATGCGACACGGTTCAACATACTCAGTTACATATAATTCAATCATAAATTACATTATCATTGGTGACATCTATAGAAGGCCCAAAGTGCATTGTTTTATACATTGTCTTTTTAAAACATTTTGGTGGAGAACGAGGCAATATGACTCAATAAAAGTTCATCTCCAAAGGATTGTCTCCACTATAAGAACTAGAAAAATAGTAGTTCTAACAAGGGTTGCAAAGTGACCTAATATAAGTTATGAAAAGATGACTTCGGTTTATACCGAGCCTAAAATGTTTATAATAAATAACCATCACACCAGATTATAGCATAAAGTAATCTGACCTAATTGGATCAATGTAAATCTGAATAGACATTGTTTGAAAAGGAACAAAATAAAAATTAAATCAAAGTTATCAATTCAACTTTAACCAAGTTAAAAATGATTTTCTTATAAGTCAATCATCTCAAATTAACCTTACTTACTATCAGATCAAGATGATTTACTGACTAATTGCAGAATGTTAAAACTCGTTCTTCCATCAACTCAGTCTACCTGGGTCTCTTTTATACTTTATGACGATTAACAATATCTTTATCATGATAAATTATATGACATATATTCTACTGTCAATCTCTATAATTTCTATTCCTATTTATCACTATAATTTATATTTACTAGGAATAACTCAGCCATGACCCAAAAGGGTCTATAAATAAGATTCATCTAATGGGAGTACACTCAATCTTATATTTATTCATTAATATTATTTTTATACTTTGACTAATTTGAGTTTCAGAATATCTTCTGCAACTCTACAACTATCATCAGAAGATATATAATTTGATCAAACTTTGGCTTTCTCAAAGTCAACTCTACTTCGCCTTAGAATGTTCTAGTCAATTTTTAGTAAGAATATTTTCTGACCCCAAAAGGATCTATAAATAAAAATCAATCTCACATGAAATGCACACTTTTTTTACATTAAAATATTAATATATTGATCTCTATTTTGTATTAATGTTTTATATTAAACTTATATTGATAATTGAAAGTTATTTGATATAGATCCATAACCTATTTAATATATATATATTGCTGTTAAATAATCAATTTAAAAAATATTCTTCAAATTTATAATTATGTTATTGCATTTTTTATCAGAATGTTATTAAATCATCGATATAATAGGATGTTGTAAAAATTATTTTATATTATAGTACATAATTTTATATTGTGCAAAAAGTTGGTTTTGAAAAGAGGAATATTTGTGAAAGAGTTACACTTGACAAAGCTCAAAAGAAAAGTTGATCAACATAAAAGTTTAATAAATAAAAGTAAAGCTATCAGTGATCACGTTTCATTTGATAATGAAAGAATTTGGACTCTATAAAAAGAGCTTTCAACTTTTGTTGGTGAGTATGGACGGAGATCAACGATAAAGGCACACGAGATAACGGATACAACACGTACTTCTTTTTTAACTTTCCACTGAATTACGTGAATACGATATGGGAAATGAAGAGGAGTTGGACAAACATCTTTAGAGGATAAAGATAGCTAACTAAAGATTCACCTTAATTAATTGATCAAAGTATCAAAAGAATAATTAGTTAGGAAAACAAAACGGAATACTAGGAACATGGAAGAAAGAGGAATATTTACATCAAGCAAATTAAATGACTATGGCGTGGAGGAGGAAGGAAAAAGGACCAACATATGTGCAGGTGATACAAGAAGAAATTTATTGGTCAAAAAGTAACAAAGCTATTTTGTTATTTAGGATTGGGTTTCATTTGTTTACGTTATCTAGGAGACAATTTAATTCTATTAACACGGAAGAAAACTTAGACAAGTGAAAGAAGAGAATAAGAAATAAGTCTCCATAATTAGAGTGAACAGAACCTGAAAAATTACACCTTGTAAAAAAAAACAATCGTATGGCATGAACATTCCAATATTTCTGTGGGGTGAAGAATGCTTTCCAAAATTAGTTGCAAAAGACTACATTATGCATTATGCTTGAGTCTGATTACCTTTAAGATAAGAAGCATGAATGTTGAGGAGAATTAAGATAAACATAAGAACTACAAATAATCTTACACTTCATAATTAATTTTAGTTCCAAAAAATATAGTTATAACACAGATAATTCTTATTTATACATTTTTATTAAAATATATTCGATAATATGGGATTGATTAGCATAGTAACTTTGTTGGGTAATTCGAGGAGGCAAACCTTGGGAAGATAAACAAGAATGAGAACTGAGCCAACATATAAGGGAATGACACCACCTTCAACTCAAAACCTTAAGGCATTGGGTTTGTGGGTCTTCTTTCTTATATGTTGCTCAACTTTCTCATTCCTACGCAATGTGGGACTTAAACTTACACTTAGATACCTAACAAATCTCTCCCTCAAGTGAGAGTCCCTTCCACATTGGTACACTCCCCCTCGAGCGGAAGCAACACGAGTACCTTAATCACAAACGACCCTCACTTGTACCGCCGTTTACACACTTAAACGGGACACGCTTGCCTGAAACCTCCGTCAGGAAGACTTTCGATACAGGGATAACCTTCGGCTCTGATACCACTTGTTGGGTAATTCGAGGGGGCAAACCTTGGGAAGACAAACAAGAATGAGAACTGAGCCAACATATAAGGGAATGACACCACCTTCAACTCAAAACCTTAAGGCATTGGGTTTGTGGGTCTTCTTTCTTATATGTTGCTCAACTTTATCATTCCTACGCAATATGGGATTTAGACTTACACTTGGATACCTAACAAACTTTTTCTTAAGTTGAGTACAATAATGTTTTTTCAATATGTATTGTATTTTACAGAATGTACACATAACTTTAAAATCATTTCATATTAAAACATTTATTCTAGTACAAGAAACATATATTATATCGGTTTTGTAATTGATGTATAATGACTTTTTATATCGGTTTTTGAGCTGATATAAAATATATTAATATTATATCAAATATAAATATAATCAACGTAAAAGAATATTTAAAAGAGAAAAAAATATACGTATTACATTGTAATTACAACCGATACAAAAAGTTATACATATTTTATCTATTTCAACTTATAATTGATATAATATGTATCGTCTTTTTTAAATTATCAAATTTATTATTTTTAACTTTTAATAGAGATACCAAGAAAATAAATTTTGTCTTTCAAACATAAGAATAATAAAACTTGTGTAAATGAAAACTTAGGAAAATTAAAGTCATCATAATATATTCAAAAGTAATGAAAAGACAATATTATGTAAGACACATTTTAAATTATAACAAGTTCTAATTTTTTATATAAATGCATAACCCAATGCTTGATAAATTTCTTAAATTGTGTTTGTGCCTAATGATTCAAACATCATTTTATTAAATAACATGTAAAAATTTAAAGTGTACTCATACATAGTTGAATAAGTCAACATTCAACAACTGATTATCCAAGATGATTTCAAAGACCGGTTATGTATAATAAAACTATACTCATATTAAAAAAATGATTCAAGAGAATTTAACATAAGAAATTTATATAATGTAAAGACTTTCGGTAATAGTTTATAGACATAAGTATTAAATATTGAACATGTAATGATTTTAAATCGGTAATTGATATAACGAAAAATCACAAAAACTTTTAGATTTTGATAAGTGTAGGAAAGTAAGACGCTAAAATCTAAAAATATCTAAAAAGTATTTTAAAAAAAAACTAATAGTAAATGGTGAAATTTTAAAAATTGAGAATCACTCAATCTCTTACAAGAATATTGGTCTTCGCATTCTTTACTATATTTCAAACAACTTTCATCTTTTACTCATTTTAATCTGAGTTGTCTATAAAAAAATTACAAAAACTATAACAATTTGAAGTTTTTTTTGTCTTAAATATCACAACTCAAAATCTGTGATAATTTTATGTAATTTACACTAAATTATAAACTAAGTGAAGTTACTACTAAAAATTTGGATAAAAACAAATTTTTAATTATTTTTAATAAATTTTATAAAAGATCACTAATATATATTAAATGGGTTATGATCTAAATCAGATAACTTTTAATCATCAATATAAGTTTATTATAAAACACTTAATATTTTAATTTAAAGAAATTAAAAATAAAATAATAATTCTCTTTACTTTTTTTAAAAAACTTATAAAATTTACTAACTATAACTTTTTATAGGGAGTAGTAACATTTTATCCTGACTACTGGACCATCACCTGGATATAATAAGGTTGACCCTGGTTCAGGTTTTGTCCAGTGTGATATTAATCAAATTTTTTCTTCATAGAACATGTCAACATTACATCAAAATGCTAGCCCTCCATAAAAACTGACAATAAATAAATGCAACGTTGAAAATGCGAATTGAATCTGGTCCAAAAATTAATTAAAAATAAGTAGTGGGAAACCAGAGTGGGGTAGATGAGAAATAATGATGTTTGTCTTCTTCGTGAATTAATTAAGGTGAATCTTTATGTTAGGTATCTTTATCATTAAAAATGAAGTAGGTGTCATATCCAGCCTTTATCTTTGATCTTCGTCCATACTCCCTAGCAAAAGTTGAAAGTTCCTTTTATAGACTCCCAATTCTTTCATTATCAAATGAAACGTGATCAATGATAACTTTACTTTTATTTATTAACATTTATATTGATAAACTTTTCTTTTGAACTTTGTCCTTAAATTGTATCTTTCACAGATTTTTCCACTTTTCAAAATCAACTTTTTGCTCAATATAGAATTCTGTACTATAATTGAAAATAACTTTTTACAACATCCTATTATATCGATGATTTAATAATGATAAAAAATGAAGTAACATAATTATAAATTTAAAGAATATTTTTTAAATTGATTATTTAACAACAATGTATAATATATATTAAATGGGTTATGTATATAACTTTTAATTATCAATATAAATTTATTATAAAACAATAGTACAGAATACATATCAATATATTAATATTTGTAATATTTTAATTTAAAAGAAAGTAAAATAAAAAAATATTTCTCTTTAGAGAAAATACTTTTTTAAAAGACTTATAAAATTAATTAACTATAACTTTTATAGCGAGTAGTGACATTTTATCCTGACTGGACCTTCACCTGACCCTGGTTCAAGTTTGTTTTAAAAACAAAAACAGACAAAATACTTTTTGAAAATGTGAATTAAATCTGATCCAAAAATTAATTAGAAAAGTAGTGGGAAACAGGTGGGGTAAATGAGAAATGATGAAGAACACAAAGCTACTGCTGTTATATTCTTTTGTTTTAAAGGATAAAGTTATATGTCAATTTAGTGGACAGAGATAGTATATGAGTGTAACGATTTAAATTTATATGTATTATTTTTAGCTTAAGTAGTCATATTTTATAAGGATTTCAATTCAATCTTTCGTAATTTATTTAATTTGTGTAAAATCGTAATTTTTTTATTTAAAAAATAGGTAAGAAATTAGTGGTAATATAAATTAAAATATTTTATTATGAGAACGGTGTTAAGATTATCATACATCTAATTGATAAATAAAGTTATAATGAACGGAGTAGGAACATGATCCGTCCAACTGAATAACTTTGATTAAGTCCAGGGCCTATTTAGTAACATAGGCCAGCAATCTTAAAGTTTATTTAAATAGGACTTTTAGAGACATTAATAAGATTAAATTCACTTCAATATGACCATTAAACATATGATAACACATTATTTAATCACCACAGGATTAATAGAGTATCAAGGTTAGCTTAATAATAATATTATTATTATTATTATTATTTTAATTAATATTTTTATAATTTATAATGATAGTAATTACTATTATTATTATAAATACTTTAATTATTATTATTATTATTATTATTTTATTTATCATTATTAGTATTTTCATTATTATTATTACTATTATTATCAATATTAATATTATTATAATTATTTCATTTACAGACTTTACTGACAAATTAAAATTTATTGATAATTATAGATAAATTTTATTCATAGATAATTAAATGATTAATTTATTGACATATAATTGACGGTGAATTTATTTATCATAAATTTATTGATATATTGACACTTAATTATTTTTTAAAAAAAAATCAGTAAAATTATCAATAAATTAATTGCTTAATTGTTTATCAGTATGATATTTTTTAATAAATACATATTTATCGATAATTATCCCTTAATAAATTTGAAAATTCTTATCATGTTTGTAACCACAATTTTAGGTCATGGATAGCTTATCCCGTGTTGTGCATTTAAGAAAAGTCGAATAAAAATTTGTACAAAATGTGAGGGGGAGAAATGTTAGAAATTTGGGAACGAGAAGGTATTGGCAATTCGAGATTTGTCTTCACGTGATGCTTTTAAATTATTTTTAACTTTACCCATGGACTTTTGAAAGTTTTTTTTTTTTTTTTTTTTTTAAGAACAACGAGACCTAACTAATATTAAGTGAATTAAAATAAAATAACTCTTTATTTTTTTTATTGTATTTATAGTTTCTATCCTGATCAATTTTTGTATTTTAATATATAGGAAAACTATTTTTATTAAAAGTTTTCTAGTTTATAGACGCTCTCCCATTTTGTATCACTATCAATTATTTTATTTTTCAATTTATAGGTGGTCTTCCATTGTACCATCTATCAATTATTTTCTGTTTTCAAAACATTTATCAAAGTTTTTTTTTTTATATTTTATTCAACTCTAAATTCGCATCATATTTTTGTGATTCTGAGTTTGTAATATAAAAATATATATTCTGCATTTTGTAGTTAGTAATATTCAAATATAAAAAACTATTTTT
>Ga0209700_106658_pt1 | contig 17539 bp, 4 predicted proteins | sample SiratroredBW_FD_187528 | JGI IMG/M metagenome (GOLD analysis project Ga0209700, IMG submission 187528) | Root nodule microbial communities of legume samples collected from California, USA - Siratro red BW (SPAdes) (version 2) | ecosystem: Host-associated > Plants > Roots > Nodule | place: USA...
AGACTGTAAATTATAAAACTATTAGTCAATATATATATATATATACATATATATATATATATATATATATATATATATATATATATATATATATATATATATATATATATATATAAGTACTACAAGAAAAACCTATTGTTATAAAAGTTGAAAAAATCTTTAGTACTTTTTTATAAGTGCCATAATTAAAAAATTAGCATACTATCTGAGATATTTTTAAAACTTTTAATTTCTGGAAATAACAATAAGATTAATTTTTAAATCGAAACTTAATTATGCTTATTTTCTCATTGTTTTGTTTAAACTAACAGAATTATTGTCTAAAGTACTGTAAATAAGTTTTAAGAGGAGCGACACGTGTACTACTGACCAGTAGGTCAACTGGCATTTTAATTAGAATTATTATATTATTATATAATTATCACGTTATTGTATTGTATTTTATAATTGTGTATATAATTTATTATTGTTACTATTATTTTTATTATTATATCAATCCATTCTGATACCTTTTACTTTTATGATAAAATATTTGCATGACGATTATATAACTGTTCTCAAATTTCGTGAGAATTCTTTCCAAAAACAGCTAAGGATAAATAGATAGATTATTTAACTATTGATTAATTAAACAAGTTGTCAAAAAGTATTATGTTTTAGCTTCTGACATTGTTTTTTTTTAACCATAATATAGAAATATATAAATTCTTAAAACGTAGAGTAGAACATATTTATTTGTTATCATTTTCCGTAAATAACATACAATGACTACTTCAACAGCTACGCGATATGAAATCAAATTCAAATTCATTTATCGTACATGAATATTGTATTAAGTAGGATAAGCACAAAAGTCTTAATAAAATAATTTAAATTTATTAAATTTTATTTTTTATTTTGATAAAATATTTTAATTACCACAAAATATAAAAACTATCTTAACATTAAATAATATATAATAATTTAAAAATATCAGTTAGTGATGTTTTTATATTTTGCTCTTATCTTTTGGTAAAATTCCACAGGATTTTTTTCATCTATCACTAAGAAAGGTTTTCTTTAATGGACATTAATTGATATTATTTTCATTTACTCACAATTATAATTATTTTAGTCAATATCAATCACACTTGTTTCTTTTACAATAAAAGTCACTAGATTCATTTTTACAAAAACATATCATTAACTAAAATGATTAAAACAATCCTATTTAAGATTAAGTGAAAGTCTCTCCATCTAACCAAATTTATATAACAAAGTGACATAGGTCATATAGATAAAAATAATAATTACAAATATAAACTAAAATATAAAAAAAAATATGCAATTAGGAAAATCTTGCTAATATCTATCTAAAAATAATTGTATCAATATTGATTAAAAAAATTAACTAATGTTATGGAGAAATAATGTTGATTTTCTCTTATAAAAAATAATCACAATAACTTCAACCAAAAAAATAACTCTTATCAATGTTGATAGGAAAAACATAACTTATCTATAATAATCTCATTTTTATTAATGAAAAAATTTGGCTAATACTAGTTAAAAACATTTATATCAATATTAGTATAAAAAATCCAAATTACTACCACTAAAAAAATAATATCAATCAATGTTGGCAAAAAATAAGTTTAGATGACATTGGCTAAAAAAATAACTCTCATTTATATGAATTGAAGATCAACAGATAAAATTGTATTTAAATGTAATTAAAAAAAGTTGGTTAATGTTCATAAAAAAGAAAACATGGTGATTTTGACTAAAAAGTAAATACAATCTTTTTTTTTTAAGTTTAAAATAAACTTTCATCAATATTAATTGAAAAATATATATCAAGTCAACGTTACTCTAATCTTAATCAAATCCATAATGTTTTAATCTCAATTGATTAGATAACATTTAAATTTTTTTTAATCAATAACAAACATCAATCAATAAAAAAATATAATCTACGTTAAGAGATAAATAATTTTAATAATGTTAACCATAAAATAATTCATGTTAACTAGAAAACTCTAACTTACAGTAAGCGAAAAATAGTTTTATTTGTCTTGATAGAAACCATCTCTTTATTGTGAATAATATAGTAACTTCCAATAAAAGAAAATACTAACTTCAAGATAATAAGTTTTTTTATCAATAATAACGAATATGATAAATGAAAACACTTTTAGAGTGTTTCAACCCTTATATAAAATAGAAGTTCTTTATTCTGCTTAACTCTTATCAAAATATTACAAAAGCATATAATAGATAACAACAACCCTATAATGCATATATTCAAATTCTGAAATAAATCTCATACATTTAGTTGCTCCATATTATTTCTTGATGATACAGTGATACAATTTCTCCTATCTTTGATCTCCTCTTCACTTTGAAACTTACAATTCTTCCATATCATTGCATTGCTTCTTCATCTTGTTTTCCATTTCTTAAAGCTTTATTTGTAATTGTGTATAGATGTTATTTGCTTCCCTACCATCAACACCTTGCTTCTTGAAACTCAGGAGGCTCCTCTCAAAATAATTTTCATAATAACTCATTAATTATTGTTTTTTTTACTCTCGATTATTATTCTCCATATAGTTAGAAAAAATATCTTTAATCTTTCAAATTATACTATTTTTCAAATTTGCATGACTACTATAATAATTGCTACAAGTTAATGAATAACACTAAACTACATTATCAATATTGAGTTTTGTTATTAAGATAAATTTAATAGAGTTTTGTTATTAAGATAAATTTAAGTGAGTTTAATTCCACACACATATTTAAGTGTTTCGATATAGTTTCAAAGTGAAAATTTACTACTTTGATGAATTTGAATTTAATTAGTGGTGTTAAATGAAATAATGAAACAAGTGTACTTGATGATAAGAAACATTGTAAAAGTGGTTAGAAGATGGAGTTTAACAAGGCTTCTTTTCCTTGATAATGTGGGGAGACAAAGAGTGGAAGGACTTTTGAAGACAATCCACAAAACACAAAAGGTGGTGTGGTTTATTTGAACCTTGCAAAACAGTCCCAGAATCATTTTCATGAACTTTATGAGCAAAACTCAATTCAAATTGAACAACATACTTTTACACAATGTCCCCCTAGAGTCAATGGCTTTAATCATTTTTAATCATTTTCATTCACACATTTTTTTTGCCCTTTATAATACGACTTTCCATTTGTCAAACCTTTTCTGATTTCACTTTCTTTTCAAATATCGTCAAAAACTTTGTCTACATTGCAGATTTAATTGGTGCCTCTGTTCATTTTGTGTGCGTTACAGAACAAAAGTTGCTTCAGTTAATCATTAAATATGGTCTTAGATTCATTGCATTTTGCAATTTCCTATAAATTTTAATAAACTATAGTGTATGTTAAAACAAAGTGATTTTACTATTTTTATTGTTCATTTAATAATAAAACATAGTGTGCCGTCCTATTCCTTTTATATATATACAGTACACGATATAGATTTTTTTCAGATATTATGAGAGATTTTATGTTTATGCATGCACCAAGGACAAAGATTAATTTCGTAGTATAAAAAAATCAAATCACTAAGGAAACATGATCACTTTTTATTATAACCAAGAGGCATCAACCAAAAAATTAAAATATTTCAAAGAACGCGGGCCATCCCTACTTCTTATAATTGTCTAAGATTGAAAATAAATTAGGTTAATTTGATTTGGCTCAATAAGTAAAACAAAACATGAAAAAAAAAATATATAAACCATTAGATCTATATTAAGCTTGATATTAGTATGTACCATTTTTTTTGTTTTTTTTAAATTATAAGACATTGATTGAAAAATATTTGAGTTATGGTCGGATTTGACCAACCACCAAACTAAACCAAATCATAAAATTTAGTTTTTAAAAGGCTAATCCACTTGATAACTCTTTCTTGTCACACCTTGTCCTTTTTATTTTTAAATATCTTTAGGTTAAAATAAGCATTCATGGCCGTTAGAATATTAGAACTGAAAATGTGAATTAAACAATAATAATTTTCATTCATTGATTGGAGATTTAGCTTGTAAGATTCTTTGTTGAACTAAAATCTTGCCGTGACAACAGATTCCACATTAATTTATTTTTTTTGTCGAAAAAAAAATTCTTAAAGTACGATTGAACATTTCTACACTTACGTAGGACTAAATCATAATCTTAATATAAACTAGAGAATATTCATGAGTATCTGCAAACTGATAGTTTGATATCCAACCACAGCAACTTTAATTATTTGAGTATAATCTTGAAAATTGAATTTCTCATTGATTTTCATATCTTGGATGATGTCAATAACAAATATATATATCACATCCAAGTTTATCTTCTATCCAAAACTATTTTTCAAATCTTCTTTCTTCCAACTCTCTTTGTCAAGGAATATCAATCTTAACCGAATCATCCTAAATTCATTGAAAATTTACAAATAAGATATTTTCTATGCTAAAACGAAAACAAAAGGGAGACCAATTCCGGCGGAAAACCCTAATTTAAATGTTCTGTTAAGAAAGATGTTTAGGTTTGGTCATTAATGATTTATATATTGTGCCGCCATACTCAAGTAAGATTACTCTATTAATGGTGCAGAATAATATTATATATATTAAATTTTGTTAATTCAATTGTTAATATTTTGATATTAATTTAGTGATTAGGCAAATATAAAAATAGTCATGTAATCTTATACTATTTTTGAAACTATATTATTATTAAATTGAATTTATCTAATTAAATAGCTTTAAAATTTTATAAATTTTGTAAATTCGATATATTCCAAAGGAATTTTCTTTTTAATTCGTTGATTCAGATATTAAAATTTTGTATATGTAAGAACCTATTGAAAAGAGTAGCTTTACGACAGATTCGATGTGTTAAGAAATTTAGAGTTGTAATGTCAATATTCACGAGCACATATATAATCAAATTATATATATCAATGAAAATTGCTAAACGAAAATTTAATAATTTGTATGAAAGCTCCCGTTCATGGAAAAAATCTATTTTTTTATTTTATTATTATTTAATTTTAATCAAATTTAACACAAGTAATTAATATAATATATAATTAAAATTTGACGTTAGATTAGTAAAATAAATCGTGAATTTATCATCATCTTTGGTCTTGAAAGAATATTCTTGATGGTTAGTGGTAAATAAATTTAAAGAAAAGATGGATTTGAAGATGAATTTGCTTTTGGAGAATTGATGAGTTTGTATGATGAAATATGGAGCATTGAGCTATCAACAGCAAGCGTGCTTTGTGCTTACTGGTTACTGCCTTCTGTGCTGTCTGCCCACTATGTTCCTTACCTGTCTCCACTCCCATTATCCCTTTCGTTTCCTACCTCTTTCTTCTCTTCATTCTCTAAACAACTTCAAATATAAATACACTTGTTTAAAAAACTTATTTCTTAAACATAATATCAAAATCTATCGCAATAAAATTCAATATTTCATATTATTGATTATTGAACTATTACCGAACTACTAATTTACGTATAAGATATACATGATTTAACATGAAATATATATATATATATATATATATATATATATATATATATATATATATATATATATATATATTAGACATCTTATATTCAATTTATAATATAAAAATAAATACAAATCTCGTCTTAAAAGATTTGCTCATTTTATAAATTTATTGAGTTTCATATTAGACAATTTTCTACGAATAGGTAAAATTGCTCTTATCTTTAAGTTCTCATAAGAAGTTTTTTTTTTTCAAATATAATTAAAAACTTCATATCATTTAGAATTAAAGTTGAAGATTGTATATATGTACTTTTTTTTATATACAGAAACAGCAAACACGAAACCAGACAAACTTGTCTAAATTTTTGCTTTCACTGTGGTGGCTGCTGCTGCATGCCTTAGTGCTTCCTCTGGGTGCTCCAAATGCAAATTTACATGTTTCATGTTTTCTTTTTGTTTGTTTATTTATTTATTAAATTGTTATCTCATTGAGTTGTTGATTTTCAGTGACACGCCGTCAATTTGTCTCCACACACACGTGCTGCTACATCTTCATCTTCGATTTTGCTTTTTCAATAATGCATGCTTATTAATCCTACAAAACATTCATAAACCAAAATTTGACCAATCACCTTCTTTTATTCAAGTTTTTCTTTTTTTTAACTCGTCTGTGTTGAATAAACAGGTTAAGTTCATCTGAATTTCACCAGAACATGTGGTTTATTCCTTTTGTACGTTAAAAAAAATCCTTAAATGAAAAAAAAACTACAATTAAGAATAAAGTAATATTCCACTATTCCAATGTCATCAATTTAATTTGATAATTAGTTTATAAGATCAAACATCAAGAACCTTTTTCACTAAACAAGCCCATTTATATACTCTTAAGTACTGGATTGGATTCAATTTGAGGTCAATTCATGAAACAGATATAACATAATGGCAAAGTCTACATTAAAAGGTATTTTCCACACTTCATCACATGAATAACACCTTAATAATTAATAAAATAATAACATAAATAGGTGATTATATGCCTCAAATAATTTTTCTAAATATTTACTCCCTCTTTTTTCCTTATATAAATACTACTCAGCTTACCAATAAAGTTCTTATACGTACTATAGCTAGAAAGGATTTTCATTGAAAGAAAATTTTAAAAGTATAATTCAAATATATTATTTCTTGAAAAAATAAAAATGGAATGTTGTGACTTGAGAGCGAAAATGTTTACAACTACATAAATTAAAAAAAAAAAAAAAACTTTTCTTAATCAACATGACTTTTCATGCAATGTCAAACTTGATGGGATTTAATTTAATCCAACAAATTTGGTGTTAGGCTAAGTGTATTGTTGAATAAACGTAAAATGACATTAGGGTTTCAACACCCAAACTAGAGGCTGAAAAATCTATATTGAGATGTTTGCAAAGTTGGTCGAGACACAACATGATCTGAAGATAAAGTATGATAAGATTTTGATTTTGTTAAACCTAGTTTTCCTCACCCACCAAGCGTCACAAAAATTTGCATAATGCAAGATATAATCTCTGTGAGTGACATCACAATCACCCTCTTACTACTTTTGTTTTCTTTATGTTTATTTTATTAGTGTAGTTGTGTGAAATTTATCTAAGAAAAATAGAAATTGGCTTTTGGATGAAGTGCTTGATGTGAAGTCGATAAGGTCTATGCATTGCAGAGGTCTCCTCGGACACCAAATAATCACTATGTTTGGTCTCTAATTGGCCACTGTTTCTAATTTATGCATAAAGTGACCAAAAACAAAGAATATAACCTTCCATGACATTGACCATCACATACATTTTTTTCATTCCATTGGGTTTTCTAGTGTCGCCCAGCCGAATAATGCAATTTGCAATTAATTAATTAATTAATTAATCAAAACACTAAACTACTATTTATGCTCATTGTTAAGTGTTAACGCGTGCTGCTTCCAACACAAGAGATCCAAGAATAATGCCACCATCTACAAAGATATTCCAACAATTTTCATATTCGTTATAATTTTACTTCATCGGAAAGAGATAATAAAGAAATTCAAAAAGAGAAGAACATGATGTGTTCAAGAGCATAATTGAGACTAAAAATGATTAGGGAATGAACCGTGCTCCTTTCAATTGCCGTCCTAACCAACATTGCATCTTAAACAAGTGTCCACTTTCTTCATATCAATAATTTGGAAGAAAAAAAAATATTGGGAATCTATCACATATTTCAATTTTCTTATGCAACATTGTTTTAGGGCACAATTTTCATGCTATGCCGTCCTTGCTCAAGAACCCTTAATTTTAATGTCTCAATCAGACCATCTTTCTACTCATATGAATGCAATATATCTTTAGAGAGTATTTGGCTTTCGTTTGAGCCAATTACGAAGCATTAAACTCTGTCCAAGTAGCAAGTCAAATAAACACTTAATTTTTGCTTCACGTATAAACATAAGCAGATATTATCTTATGGTTCGGAATAAAATAATGCAATTTTGATTGATTTGTTGTATATAATATATGGATAAATTTTATTAATTTTGACTATATATAGCATAGAAGTTAATTATGACCATTACGTGTTTATATAAGTTTGTGTGCTGGGTAATTTCTTATAATGTAAAAACTTCTTTCAACTTTAAGGAAAAAAAATTAAAGTTTAATTTATTTTTACAAGATTCAGGTTATAAGATGGGGTTTGGATTCTTATGAACTATTGAAAGGTCTTATTTCTAGTCAATATGAAATTTCCAACACATTCTTTTCACGTTGAGACTTTCCAACTCAACTCATGCATGCGATTCTATATTTAAGAGTGACCTGATAGGGGGTGATCTGTGACTCAATAAATCCAACAACCTTGTTAGGAATTCTAATACCATCTTGTAGTGAACTTTAAACTTAGCTTATCATTACACAACCGGTTTGTAAGGTAAGGTTTATACTCACTTACAAATTATTGAAATATCTTATCTTTAGTCAATATGAGATCTCTAACAAACTTATTAAAATAAAATTTAATTGAATATCTTTATCTACTTATTATCACCTACTCAAAGGGAAAACATGCTCTTAAACCGAACGAATACTAGTTTTATATTTTAGAAAAAATATTGAATTTAATATTTAAATAAATGAAATTTTAAAAGAAGTGACTAGTGAATTTTTGAAATTTATTTAAGGCATTTCTTAAAAATTATATTCATTCTATTTTTTTACTTAAAAAATTATATTTCTTAACCTAAATAAATAAATCGAGTGTTAGTTAACCAATTTTAAATATATGCCTAATTATATAATAAAATTTTTCGAAGCCAAATATAATTTAGTACCAATAACGACTTAGTGTATTCTTTATTATATACTAATAGTTAGGTTATTCAAATAATTGACATCTTATGTTAGTTTTTAATAAGAAATGAAGTTTCGATGTAATAATTGGCATAATTAGGATTAAACATCAATGTCAATAGTTTAAAGCATAAATTTAATTTAGTTTATTGAAGTTTAATTATACATTTACTTCTCCAATTTTCTAAGTTTAAGATTTTTTTATGTTAATGAGAGAGTTTTTTTTTTTTTTTTTTTTTTTTATTTAAAGGTTTTTTTTTTTTTTTTTTTTTTGTTAAAGAGTGCATGTTTTGTAATAGAATACGTCCAACATTTTATAAGTTTGTATAATCTGAACTTTTGAAATAATCAGTTTATAAGAAATAAATCACATATGATTCTTAAAAATATTATCTTAAAATTACTTATTTTAGAAAATGTATTTTAAGTTTATCAAAATTAGCCCAATATATTATCCAGTGGTTAACAGCATATATTGACGTATATATCAAAATAATAATTTTTAAGAAAATTAAACATTATTATTTATATCCTGTGTAAATAAGCAAAAATAATAATAATAATAATAATAATTATTATTATTAGCATGATTTTTATTGTTATTATTATTATTATTATTATTATTATTATTATTATTATTATTATTATTATTGATAGACATGTAAATTTTTTTGTTAACTATTGGATGACATATTAACAACTTATAAAAATTGCCTAATTTTGAAAAATTAAATAAGAAAATATTTTTTTATAGAGAGCAGTTACACGTTCACAAATTTATAATCCAGCATTCAAATCTTTATACTTTATTTGAGGATGAAGTAAACAAGGTTAGAAGAAGAATATTCCTCTAATCTGTGTTCAAAATCTCCAATAATATTAATTACTAGTGGATGTAATATATCATCCGTACAAAACCATGATTAAAAAATGAATTCAAATCTTATTTAAACCGAATTTAATTCAAAACATTATAACAAAGAAGTGCCAAAGTTAGTTCCGTTTGGTACAAGGGCACTTCAAGAAGTGATTAATTCGACAGTTAAGCTAAAGATTTAAAACCACTTATTTTCTAACCATAAATCGCATAGTCACTTCAAGTCAACGATATTTGTTTAATCTAAAGGATTTTTATTTTTTTTTTCTTGTTCTGTTTCCGTTATATTTGTAGAGACGGCAACGGATTTCAATTTTAGTAACTCATCATTATTTTCATAGGAAAAATCCATCATCATTTTTGTTTGTAATGAATATGGTTTTTTCGTCTCATTGTTATTTTATTGGAGAATAAATATATATATATATATATATATATATATATATATATATATATTACTATTTTAAATATTAATTAAAAAATTGTAAAAAATAAAAATTACAACAATGAAAACATAAATTTATTAAATATTAAATATCAAAAAGATATCTATCTTTTTTCTTTTAATATTAAATATAGAAAATATAATTATATAAACATCAAATAAAATATCAAATAATAATTAAATAAATATTAAATAAGTTAATTAAGAAAATTAGTTCTCATTATTAGTAGGTCAAGAAAATAGTAAACACAGTACATGTTTTTAAAATATAAAAAATAGATATTGTAGTTATATTTATTTGTAGAATATTTAAAAGTTATGTAAATGATTTAATGTACTTGAATATTCTCTTTCAACTAACTTCATTATAAAAGAAATAATATATATATATATATATATATATATATATATATATATATATATATATATATATGTAAAAGTACCTTACGAAAAAAAAGTTATTAATTCGAATAAAACTACACCTGAATGAAATTTGACAGATATTAATTATTATAAATTTGTTGAATACTCGTCTTCTTAAACAACCTTATTTGTTCATTTCTTTTTGCATTTGTCGTATAGTGATGCACTAGAAAACAAAAACTACATTTGTCTTATACTCGTATTCTTAAATAACGTTATTTATGTATAATTTTTTATATCATTCTTACATTATCCTTTTTGCATTGCATAATAAAATAAAAATAAAATTTCAACACAATATATCTTGATTTTTTTCCAACCATAATAAAATGATTTAGAAATTTTATTTTATGGGAACGATTCAGAAATTTAATATGCAAATAACAATGCCTAAAGTTAATTTCAAGCTGCTTTCTCCATCGATACTGTTAAAAGAATAAGATAATTTTTGACGAGTTTAAGAGAAAACAAACTAAAATAAGTTATATGATATAAATAAATTTATGTACAAGTTAGAAGTTAATTTTATTTTTTATTTTTTTAAAAAAGTTTATAGAGAAGTTATTCCCTTTAAATGATTTCTAAAATAGAAAAAATAAAACTAAATATTAAAATTAGTTTATCTCTGTTAGTTAATTATTACAAATATTCTTTTTTTTTTTCTAAACTTTTATTCTAAATATGGGATGTGTTTGAACAAACTTTTTCCTAAAGATTTATAGGAAAGAAAAATAAGAAGAAAATAATTAAATAAATTTCTCCAAAAATAAAAATTAGTAAAATCCCTGTAGTATAACATATATTAATTAACATTGATCAACATAAGTAATAACGACTTATTTTTTTAATGAAGTTATTCAAATTCAAATATTGATAATAATATTTAGGTATGAAATAAATATGTTAGAAGGAGAATACTTATATTTTATTGTTAAAAAGTTATAAAACAAGCATTACAAAATAATAGAACATTTTAATTTTTGAACCAATGCATTAATATTTTTAATTGACTACTTATTTCAATCTACCAACCTTTATACAAATAAATTTTAATTTAACTTCTTCAGGCTTAATATCTTTTTTTTTTATTCTACTATTTTTTTTAATTTCTTTCTCGTTATTTGTAAAAGTATTGATTTGATTCTATTTTTTAAATGACTCAATTTATTCTCTTTCATTAAATTAATGAAAACATCATTAACATAACGTGTACATGTTTTTTATTTTCTATGATGTGTCAATTCACTCCACATGTGAAATTAGAAAGAACTAAATCAAAGTAAGATAGAGATTTATTGACAAAGAAACGTAAAAAATTCATGTTCATGAATTGTACTTGGACATAAGGCTTAAACCTAAATCACAAAAAACAAATCACAATTATTTTCCATAACTCATCAAAAAACTAAAAACCCTCCAATTTAAAAGTTATTGCAAAAATAAATAAAACAAATAAAAACAAAAATAAATAAATTTGTTATATAAATTAAAATATGTTTTCAAGAATTACTGTAACCTCGTGGAAGATGAGTTATACTTAAAATTTGTTATAAAAGTATTATAATATACTCTTTGATCCATTCACACTTACATTCTTTTAACATCGTGAAAATTATATCAAAAAATTATAAACGGTAAGTAAGCGAGACTCATTAAACAAATGAAACTCACAAAAATGTTACAACTTAAAATAAATTTTAGATAACAGTTAAAAGAATTCTGAATAAAGCATTAACAAAACAAATTACAAAGGATGTTAATAACAATTCTTTTTATTATGAAATCTAACTGCATCAAATCATTACTGGGAGTGGGGGTAAATATTAAATAAAATATATAAGCAGTTGTTATGATGATGGGTATATGGACTCTTTAGCAAGGGTGGCATTGTTGATTTGTTCTTGTGACTGTTGATGGCTTAGTTTGAAAATGTGAACCTGTAAAACACAACATTTCTTCATACAATCAATAAGGGAAAGAAAGCATGGCTGTGTGTGTTTTTACTTTCACCACCATATTTTGAGCAAGTGACTCAACCATCTCACCCTAACCAACTTCAGTGCTCTAACTTTACTAACATCAAGGATATTGTAGGTAGGAAGTTACCTAACTAGAACTCCCAAAATTAGCACTAGGTGCATGGATGAACCGATGGTATGTTATTAAGTAAAAGTGTAAAATAGAGTTGGAAGATTGAATATGGAAATGTGTAACTACATTAAATATTTGACTCTTCAAAGATTGTAGGAACAATCTACATAAGAAATTTGTTTGCGAAAACTCTTTTCGATCAATCAGGGATACAATTGTGTGAAGGGAATAATTTTTAGTGTTGGATAAATTGGTGATAAGATAAAAAAAAAATTGAATATTTTATTTTGGAAAGATAAATCTCACCAAAGGTAAATTTTTCATCACCTCCATATAAGAACAAAAAATAATACAATAATAATATAGGCCCAAAAATAAAGATTACACGTGTCAAGGGATTTGAGTCACGGTAACTAATTCACATATCATGGAAAAAGTTAGGAGAAACACTAGAATGAGTCAACAATCCAAGAGGTTAGAAAATTCTACAAGAGCAAGAGAGAGAAGTGAGTGCGGAATATGAGTTCTCCTCTCTTCTATTATTGAGTTTTTCATTCTCTCATCTCATATTCCAATCTCTTCTAGCATTGTTGCTTAATTTTAATTCTCATTGTGAGGTGATATCTGAGATTCAAAAGAAGGAACATATATTGGCTACTATAATGATTTTTGTTATTATTTAATTGTTATTACAAAAACTGGTTGATTCAAAGAACCCTGATATATTCTCAATACTAAATGTCATTTGCATACTTAAAATTAACAAGAAAATTTTCCAGAAAATGTTTTCCATAATACTTATGGAAAAGCTTTTCCGTACAAGACTTACGGAAACAGTTTCCGTAATGAAACAATACCAAATGAAAACCATCCAATCAAATCAAACAAATCCCTCTCCAAATGCTTCACGAATGGTTAACGAAAATTTTCAATAAAAAACGAAGGCTTATCTCTCAAGATTGTGTTGCAATGTATTTCACCATTGCTCCTCCACCACTCTCCGCTGTCGCACCGCTCGTCTGCCGTCATCCTTTGTAGTTGTCGCTGTTGGTAGCTCCTCCACCGTCACCTAACACCAATCTTCTACACTTTCACAAAACCACACAACTTAATTTCCCCTTCAATATTCTGGCCAGGACATTTGTGGAATTAAGAAAAATTGATGGAGTGCACGAAGCAAATTATGGGGTGCAGGAAGCAATTGCCCCTTATGGTTAGTTTAAGCTAATTTGTACGTTAAGTTCATTTTTGGCCCAAGTATGTAACATTTAGACTCTTCTATTATTTTAAAATAAATAATCTATACGATATTAACTAAAAAATATTTGCAGTCACTTAATTATAAAAACATCATGTGTAGCAAATTTTAATTTTCATAATGATTAGCTTCAAATTATAGTAATAATATCTTTTAATTGATTGAAACTGTAGCTTTTACATGTATATTATCTTACTTCTATTCGAATATGAATTTGCAATCCAAAAATATATATAAATCTAAAACGTAGGAAAATAGAATAAAAAATATTGAATTGTAACTGTTCAAAAAGTAACGTTTTATCACTTGATGATTTTAAAGAATAAAAAAGGTTGATGGGATCATGTTAGGAATATATATATATATATGTGTGTGTGTTTTTTATGGTTTATAAGTGAATTAACTATTTATTGTTGGAAAGAAGATGTCATAGAATCAAGTTAAAATAATATATTTTATCATTCATAAATTAATTAACTATTTGTTGAAAATATATTTAATCTAATTATGTAAATGTTATAGTTTTTCATTAACATACATTATTGGGAGTTAGAATCACTACAATCACATAAACAATGTACTATATTAGCTTTTATAACCCCTTAGATAGTTAACAAGTAGAACAGTATACAAATTTTGACAATAGTTTTTTATATTTTTATATAGTAAAGTTATGACACCCAAACCTTTAATATGTTTTATGTAAATTATTTATTGATTCTAAATATTTTTACCATTTGTTTGTTTGTGATGTGGATTGCAATGAGATTTTAATTTAAAATTGTGAAACACGTGTTCAGAATTTTATAATAATAAAAAGAAGATGCATGATGTAACATTCTAAAAATATGAATGAAATATAATATTATTTTTGAAATATTTATATAATAATAATAATAATAATAATAATAATAGTAATAATAATAATAATAAATAATGTGAATGTTTAGAACAATTCGGTTTTAGATATTCGGTTTGTATTTATAAAGAAATGGTTTTAATCATTTGATTTTGAGTATTCGATTCCATATTAGGAAAATAATCTTATCATTTTAGTTATTTAATTCGTATTTAGAAATATGATCTTAAATATTCGTTTTAAGTATTCGATGCAGTATTTAAGAAAATGATCTTAGCATTTGGTTTTGGGCATTCGACTAGTATTTAGGGAGATCATTTTAACCATTCGGTTTTGAGTATTTGATTTGGTATTTAGAGAAATGATCTTAACATTCGATTTTGGACATTCGGTTTTAGGCCTCTTGGTATTAACTCTTCTTTTCCATCGTTGAGTTTTTCGATTTTGACTTTCTTCTTTCGCATCATTGACCCTTTCGCCTTTGACCCATAAGGATCAACAATAAGCTAGTTTTTGTATAACTTTAATTTATTTTAAATTCAAGTAATAATAATAATAATAATAATAATAATAATAATAATAATAATAATAATAATAATAATAATAACAATAAGAATTTGCATCATCGACCCTTTCGACTTTGACCTATAAGGATCAATTATAAGCTAGTTTTTGTGTAACTTTAATTTATTTTAAATTCAAGTAATAATAATAATAATAATAATAATAATAACAATAATAATAGTAATGATAAGGATTAAATATCTACTCGCATTTAATGCTCAAATAAAATTAGATAAACTTGGGTTATTTCTCATCATTTCACCATCATAGTTTTTACCTTAACATTATCACATTAACCATTAGAATCTAACTAAATTTCAATTAAATGGAATCATAATAATGATTACAAAATGCACAATAAATAGATGATCTTGGATCACAAGTTGGAACACAGAACAATAGTGAAAAGACAAGAAGAACTTTCACTTGACTTTTTACAACTCTTGAAGGTAAGGAAAAGGAGATATATATATTACTCTTTATACTAATTTTAACTTATAATTTCTTTGTATTTTACGTGATGATTTATGTTACTTATTTTCATACATGATCATATTGTGCTTATTGGGATACTAGCGGCTAGAGGATTTATTCCTTAAGGATTAAATGGGTAGAAGTTGTATATCGTTCGTCGAAAGTTGATATTATGATTGTTCATCTATCCTGACTATTCTCCCCTAATGTTATTTCCATATTATTTACTATTACTGAAATTATTATTTCAATATTATTTATAATTTTACTATTTTCAAAATTGCTTATGGTGATTTATTGAAAATGGAAAATTTAATATTCCTAAATTGTTTGAAATATTTACCATTTATCACTTCTAATATTTTAAAATAAAATTATTTAAAAATGCATGCCTATCTCACTTTTCAGTTATTTCTTTTGTTTATCATGATTCTCAAAATTTAAGAAAAGAATGGACGCTCCTAACTTTCCCCACTCATTTTCTGAGAATATTTTGACATACTTTTATGGTCACGAATGGAGTACCAATGTAATAAAGAATTCAGAATTCATTAAGGGAATTGACCACTCAACTCGGACTTTCTTCCAGAGTCTTGATATCCCCTTAGTTTTGGAAAGACTAGTCGTTGTCACTTTTTCTTCCGCCCACAACACACAATAATCCTCTAAGAAATTTTATATTAAATTTGTATAAAAAAGTTTAATTATATAATTATTTAGAAAATTTGTATAGCTTGATGCAGTCCTATTTTATTGTAATATAAACATTTTTTTAATACGATGTAAAATTTTGTTTTACAGATGAATTAATCTTCCTGTTTCCTTCTCTAATTCTAATTGAAATTATTATAGTGATAGAAGTTCATCAATTATAATTTTACGTAAACAATTAAACTAAGATATATAAATTTTAAATCTATAAAATACACTTGATGTTAAACTTAATCTTAAGTTTCTCAAAATCACTTTTAAAAAATAAAAAAATGTAATATTCTAGAATTTGTAAATGTGATATTATTATTTCTATTTTAATTTTTTCCTATAAATAAAATATAAATTGATAATTCAATCATTTGGCTACGACTTCTTATCTCATGATCATTCAACATCTTATACTCTTAGTCTCTGAATACTTGACTTTTTATCTATTCGGCCCTTCAACCACTAGACACTCAGTCTTTTAGCCTCTCAATTTCTTAACTCTCAGGCCTCTCGATCAATCATCTCAACACATTCGATAAAAAAGGATATATGTATAATATATATATATATATATATATATATATTATATAATATATATATATTATATACAATACAAAATTAAAATTTTTATGTCTTAATTATCAAATATTTTCTCTACTAGTCAAATTTTATATATTTCTTTATCTTCCACTATACTTATACTTTTAGATTAAGTATATATCAATTATTGGTTAGAACAAATAAAATCCTTTATTGCATATTAATAATTAATTTGAGACCTCACACATGATCACAATTATTTCCAAATATTAAAAAAAATACGCATGACTATGCTTCTCACAATAAAAGTTCTTAAGTAAAAGATCATCAAAAATTGTCTTAAACTAAAAGACAACCAATAGCTAGAAAAAAAAAAAAAAAAATAAAAACAAAAAAAAATATAATTTTAATAATAAAAAAAAAAAAAAAA
>Ga0209700_106659_pt1 | contig 17538 bp, 8 predicted proteins | sample SiratroredBW_FD_187528 | JGI IMG/M metagenome (GOLD analysis project Ga0209700, IMG submission 187528) | Root nodule microbial communities of legume samples collected from California, USA - Siratro red BW (SPAdes) (version 2) | ecosystem: Host-associated > Plants > Roots > Nodule | place: USA...
TTTTTTTTTTTTTTTTTTAAATTTAGATCTTATTATTACTCTCTTAACTAGATCACCATGAATAATGTCTATGTTTCATTTGAGACATGAATGTTAAATTTTCTTAAACTTTAGATCTTATTATTATTATTATCCTAATTAGATCACCATAAATAGTTTCATGTACATGGTTGCTCCTTAATTGAAATTTTTTATGTCTCTTAACTTTTATTGTTCAATTTGATTCTCTAATAATAATAGATATACCTTTAATAGTGTTTGACCTTGCAGTAAATATCCTTTCATATTCTCTCTTCTTCTGTTAATTTGTAAATTAGGTTTATGCTCAATCTTACATTGATAACCTCTTCTATGAAATTTGAACTTTATAAACTTTTAATATTTTATAATATTAAATCAAATTATAGTTTCTTTTTTATTTTTGGAGTCAAACCTTTTCAAATTATCCTTACTCTTGAAGAAAATAAAAGAAACATTAGATTCCAATAAATATGAAATGTTGAGTTTTTTCTTAAAATTAATCTTGTACAATTTTTTTTTAAATAATAGGTTATGCTTAAAACTTTTTATATGTAAAAGTATTTGGATGTTAAATTAACCTGTTATATTCACATAATCCATTTAAATATCACGCATTGATTTTTATCAAATGAGCATTGTAATCATTATTATACAATTGATTTATGCTGAATAAATTATATTATTACTTAATAATTTGTGGATTTTATTATTTTTAAGTTGTTTTTATACCATAAGAAATTTTAACTTCTTATCAATTTTCTCAACTTGTTACAATAGAGCCACATAAAGTAAAATTATGCTCTTTTACCATATCTTTGTTTGATCTGGTTTTATTTATTTTTTCATGTTATCATTATGTTAGAAATTAACCTATGAATAAAATTTACTAAATTTTTGACAATGAAGGAGACATACTTTTCTGGGAAATGTTTGGTAACGAGACAGATAACTATGATCTCATTCTTAGTGTGAAGATGATCCACGGTGGCTCCCATTTCCATCCTTATCTCAATCTGCCATTAATATTGTACTTCTTTTATAATCTTTAATAATTTATTTATATTTATGTTATTGTTTTTAACTTAGCACAAAAAACCGACACATATAACACATGCGCACGGCAAGAACAGCTAATTGATCCATTTTGGTTTTCATTTTCCTTTTCCAACTCTGACTCGTCCTTGTTGCTGCTACCATGCATAGGATCATCACTGCAAGGTCCATTTTTTCTTCTGTTTTCAGAAGCAAACCTCAACCTCACTCTGCAGCTTTTTCCACATCCTTGCTCTTCGACGAAACTCAGATACAGGTTCTTCTTATCCAGTGTTTTCTTTGAAACCATAGTCAAAATGTTTGACCTTTTCATCTGGGTTTTCTTAAACTGATTTACTTTCAATCTGGGTTGGCTTTATTATTCACTCCAAGAAATTTGGACTCTTGATGTAAATTATTGTATGATCTATAAATTAAGCAAAATGAACTAGTTTTTTTGGTAAAAAAAAATATTTCTTTTTTGGGGGAGGGGGGAACTGTGGGTGTATCTTGTGTAGGAGAGACAATTCTTGTGCACACATGTTTGAGAACTGAATGTAGATGGCTCTGGACCTGGCATGTGCTATTTAGCTGGGAATGCATTCCAGAAGTGTCTATTTGATTTACAAATTGTTCAAGTGGGTTGAAAATGTTGGAGAGCCTTACCCCCAAACCCCTAGTTGCTTCAAATTGTTTGTAATAACAACAGATTATGTGTTTTGGTTTTCCACTGGAAGAAAGCTTATCATATGTTTGGTCCAATGCAAAGAATTATTCCTTTAAAGTTTCCCTTGTAATGGTGCGTTAGCTTCCCAACGGATAACCAAACACGGCACTATTCATTTGGTTTTGCAAAGTGGGTGGAAGATCTTGAGAACTTTTTCTAAAAATTGCTTTCTGCTTCAAAACGTGACAATGTTTGTATTGATTCAGATGATTTTGTGTACTAGCTTCTTAAAACTTGAAGTATGTTTTGTTTGTAATGATTGGAAGGTTTTATTGAATGATACAGTTTAAAGAAAGTGTTTCTCAGTTTGCAACGGAAAATATTGCCCCTCATGCTTCAAAAATAGACCACACAAATTATTTCCCAAAGGTCTGTATGAGAATCTATTTCTATCATGTCAATGAACACTATAATATTTTACATGTTTTGATTTCATTTTGATGTAATTTTAGGAGGTGAACTTATGGAAAAGCATGGGGGAATTTAATCTCCTTGGGATTACTGCTCCAGGTATTTCTCGCTCCACTGCTTCCATTTTCTGGTGTAAAAATCTCCCCTTTTAGTTTTGCAAGCTGTTGGTGTTATCTGCTATCATTTGACAGTTGTTATTTTCCCTGTATGTATACTGTGTGATACAGTTGTGAAGATAATAAATTGTAACAAAGCAATTCATTTTGATGTGCTTAACTTCTGTATTATTCCATGAACAGAGTCACATGGACGAGGGCCTCATTTTTTATGAAGTAGTTCTTCTTTGGGTGTTCTTAGATTTAGCTTACTATACTTGGAATCTTTACAATATGGCCAACAGACTTTTCCTGTTCTATTTCTGCTTATTTGCAGAGGAATATGGAGGGCTTGGTCTAGGTTACTTGTATCACTGTATAGCGATGGAAGAGATTAGCCGTGCTTCGGGATCCGTTGGTCTTTCTTATGGTGCTCATTCAAACTTGTGTGTCAATCAGCTGGTGATTGAAGAGAACTCAAGTCTTTTTCATTATATGCTTTATGATCTTCCAATGCATGTTCAGGATTGACACCTTCTGTTTTGTTCAGGTGAGAAATGGAAGCCCAGCTCAGAAAGAGAAATATTTACCAAAGGTTCTAGTTCTTTGTAATTTAATCTTATTTATTTTCAGTGAAACGTTTGCTGCCTTGCCCTCTTACTGATGATGTGTAAAGGATTGACTTCATCAGCCAAAATGCTCGTAGCTTTCCACCCATTTCTTGCGCTAAATAGTAGTCTTTTTCAACTTTTCTGCGTCTATTTATCTGTGTATTTAAAGACTAAACTGTTTTTCTCTCTTCAAATTTGAAGCTTATTTCTGGGGATCACGTGGGAGCTTTAGCAATGAGTGAGCCCAATTGTAAGATATGTGAACTTGAACAATAATCTCTTTCAATTTTAGATACTCCAAGGACTTTGCAAAGTGAATGATTTTTTCTGCAGCTGGGTCCGATGTTGTCAGCATGAAATGCAAGGCTGATCGTGTAGATGGGGGCTATGTACTTAATGGGAACAAGATGTGGTGTACTAATGGGCCAGTTGCTCAAACATTAGTATGTTTCTTTAAAATTCATTTCATTTTCCTATGCTCTTTGAATTATGACCTTGTTTGTATTTTCTTAATTCTATTTTCTTAATCCATACTCAATAACTTCTTCCCTTAATAGAAAAGTCTACAGAAGACCTTATTACACTAAATGTGTAAGTAAGAAAATGCTAAGCTAAGTATGTTATCATAAGGCCTGGATTCCAAGTACACAGCATCGGAACTTATATTTAATGTGGATCACATATTTTCTATTTATCTAGTGGATCTAAGAAAATCAATTTGTGTTTTTGAGTAGTTTCTTTACCTATATGTGAGGAAACATTGATACTTATTTATATAAGCTAGATCTTAATATAATTCAGACGTATGCTGAGAATGCTTAGCTCATATTTGATTGTGTTTAATTGAATCAGGTTGTCTATGCTAAAACAGACATAAATGCTGGGTCAAAAGGCATTACTGCATTCATCATCGAGAAGGGAATGCCTGGGTAATTGTTCTAAACCTTTACAACAAGTTATACAATATTAAGTGGACAAACCTCTGCATTTGAACTTCATTAAATTATAGGCAATAATGTGACTACATGTTGTGGCCAATTTATCGATAATGCTACATGATTTTAAGCTATGATTTCAATTTGACAAGTGATGCTTCTCAAACTAATGGTTTTTAAATTATACCTTAAACCAAGTTTTTCTCATGTACGTTCAACACTAGACTCGTTTAGTGTTGAATAAAAAGTATCTGATAGTTCAAATTTGATCCTCAAGTGAGTCCACAGCTTGCAAAATTCCTTTTCTGAAAATGTTGCAGACATAAAAAGCGTCATGAATCTCGTGATCACTCATAAATAACATGCATGCAATATATATGAGAAGACACGGCGATTCTCAAATGGTTGAAGGGATAAGGCCTCCGTTGAATGATAGATCATTTGGTTAGTGTGGAAAGTCAAGATGAAAGAGAAAAGTCTAACATTGTTTCTGTTTGACTACAGATTCAGTACTGCCCAGAAATTGGACAAACTTGGGATGCGAGGAAGTGATACGTATGTATGCATTTTTGTGAGAAATTTCCTTTGTGTACTCCATTCCTAACCACTTTCCCCCTACTTTTACTGATAAAATGGGATTCTGGTGGCAGATGTGAGCTTGTCTTTGAGAATTGCTTTGTTCCAGAAGAAAATGTTCTTGGGAAAGAAGGGAAAGGTATTGCTACTGTAGTCTTTATTATTTTTTAAGTGAAATAATTTTTATGTTGCTAAAGCAGGCTTGTTTGGGTAGACTAAAGAAAAAGATCTTGATTTGAAGTTGTCTGTTTTTAAAGAAAAAGTTATTTTGCATTTGAATTCAAGTACTCGTTAAAAAACCTCTGATATTGAGCACTTGTACTTCTGCTTGCAGAAGCTGAGGATCGCTACCTTCTATAAGCAGTGATTCATATTCTGACATTGATCTATCATGTCAACCTTTCTCTTTTCATTACAGTAATGTAAAGAAACAAAGGAAACAGCATATTTCTTATTTTCTTATTTTTGTTAATTCTGAACTAGAATTGATTTTTAGTGGCACCATTTTCCAAGTAGTACACTTGACTCAAATTTGTGTAAACTAAAAGAATCTCTCCAAAGTAAAGCCATTTGTTTTCCCTTCTCTATTTACAATGTAAATTCTGTTAGAAAGAAAAATATTGTTATTTGTTATTCCGTGTTTCAGGAGTATATGTCATGATGTCTGGGCTGGATCTGGAGAGACTTGTTTTGGCAGCTGGTCCTCTGGGCATTATGCAGGCATGTCTTGATGTTGTTCTTCCTTATGTTCGACAAAGAGAGCAGTTTGGTCGTCCTATCGGGGAGTTTCAGTTTATACAGGTTTCTTATGAACAACATATTTTTTTGCAGTTATCCTGCATATGGATTTTTTAAATACTGAATCTTAGCTAATCACTTTATCAACTGGATACAGGGAAAAATTGCTGACATGTATACTGCATTGCAGTCCTCAAGGTAGAAGATTCCAATGTCTTGGTGCTCCTTTCACTTTCTAAATAAGTTTGAATAGCCGTAGATAACATTCTTCATTTCAGGTCTTATGTGTATTCTGTAGCTCGAGAATGTGACAATGGAAAGGTTGACCCAAAGGTGCATCCACATATCTTTATCTTGTTAAATTAGTTCTATTAAGCTTCATCATTGTATTTTCCTTCTGTCTATGTAGCTACATTCATATTTTTCCATATATTTCAAGAAAGGATTAACATTGTTTTTTTTTTGTCTGCTCTCATTAAAAGCTAACTATTAATGGGGAGAGTGAGAACCAGACAATTAAATATTTCTCTAAATATTTCATATTTATGAGACACATGTACTCCATAATATCCAAATCACTGCAAGTTCTCACCATGGTTGTTTGCCTGTTCATTATGCTGTCAGGATTGTGCTGGAGCCATACTTTGTGCAGCTGAAAGAGCAACCCAGGTTGCTTTGCAGGTAAAATAAGTTGCTTGCATCAGTTATTGTGTCTGCTGTTGTTCTTATACCATTTTTCAGTGCTTACCCCACCCCACCAAATGTGCAGGCTATACAGTGTTTAGGTGGGAATGGCTATGTGAATGAGTATCCTACTGGTCGTCTCCTGAGAGATGCCAAACTATACGAGATTGGGGCAGGAACTAGTGAGATCAGAAGAATGATTATTGGACGTGAGCTCTTCAAGGAGCAATAACATGTCACCACACCTTGCACCTTACACGATCTCAATCTTTTGGATCTTTGGATGTTACATTCATCAAACTAATGTTACATTATAATAACGAAAAATGATCATTGGTCCAATGAATAAAATTTTCCTGTTATATTTTTGTATGATTTGAAGTTCTTCACAACTATGTTACTAAGTATTTCATGTGATATAGTCACATCATAATATTCAGACAAGAAAACGAACAATTCATGCTTTACAACTTGATCTTGTTATCTGAGTAATTGAGTATATCAAGTCTTTTGGTATCAAAATTTGAAACATTTGGTTGTGTTGTCTACCATGTTCCCAGAAAAAAGATAGATGTGTTGACTAACACTAACTAGTAATGTGACTAAGTTAAGTTAACACCAAGATTTCAATATTCCTTGAAAAACAATGGTAAAAAAATTAGATGGATATTTTTTCTTTCACTTACTACTAATATGACTAAACCTAATTAATTTTAAACCAGAATTCTAAGATTCCTTGGAAAGTAATGCTAAAACAATGGTCGGATAAAAAAACATAACAGGTTTAACATTCGTAATTTGATGCCTACAGTAATGTGTTTGATATTGAATGCCGGATTACATGTTAAGCTTAAATAACGTGGTTTTTATTGAGTAGTTTCTTCATGTTCTTCGCATGAAAAGTTATATTAATTGATGCATATCTAGAGTCCCTAAGCGTTCTGGGATCTTCAAACCCGAATCACACCTCAAAGAGGGTTCCCAACAGTGGTAAATAGTACGCAACCACGGTGGAAGATTTGGAAACCATCACCATCACCATTATTCCAGAGTACGTAACTGAAGCCATAATGGCTTATTTTATGATGCAAGACTGGCCCTTATTTAGCTACTTCAGTGGCACTTAATTGTCAGTCTTTCTAGCGCTGACCATGCAATTTTTGCTGGGCCTACAAGCTCAAAGGGTAGTAACCAAACACATCATAGAAACATATGTAGATTAATCTTGTACAGAGACAGGACCAGCACAATAAATATCTAAGACAATCCTGAAACTTAGACTCTAACTGCTGTTGGAGAATAATCCGGCTGACCCACAGAGGAAGACTTTGAAGCCTCCGTAATGATTGGTGCCTCTTCCAAACAGCTATGAGTGTCATCACTGACCATCCCAATTGTCATCTTTTCCACTTCTTCTTGGGTATATATATGGATCTTGGACACCACATCACAAAACTCACTGCAGCCATAGGAAACATGCGAATTATTTTAGTGTCACCTAGAGAGCACATCACAATAATTTGACAATAGATAGCTTACATAGAATAGAACACAAGAGATATCATGTTTTAAGTAATATTGAAACAGTGATAATGATGGATAACTGATCAAGAGGTGAAAAAAAAAAAAAAAAAAAATTCTTTAAAGTGTTGATTTGAGTCCAGGAAGAAGAATACTCACTGCCATGGGTCATCCCCTACAACCATAATGTCATTCTCACTATCAGTGTAGAGGATCCTCCATCCCTTGGCAGGATCTTTTAGGAAGCCTTCCATGCCAAATAGTCTCTCTAGTTCACTCAGCAGATCATTGTAGCTGCTCAGTCTTGAAAGATCAATAGCTCTTCCAACTAAGCTGCCTTGCTTGTGAACCTTCATTTAGTGTATGTTATATACGTGTGTAAAACTTGAGAGAGAAAAAGGCATATCATAACATAACTTTGTTATCATCATCCCTCACCTTTGTGCAGCTCCTTTTAGCAGAGTTCTGTAAATTTTGGGCAGTGGTTTCCCCAGACAAAGAAAACCCGAATAGTTTGCATGCATTTACTTTTCCCTGGACATTATTGTCACTAGGAACCCCCATATTTGCAGCTCCTAATGAAGTAGCAGCAGAAAGATTGTCCTGCAGCTTATGCTCATTTGGGAGTTCTGGTCGTCCAACTTCATTTACAATGATTCCTGCCTGAGTAGATGGTTTATTAAATGGGACATTCTCTCTCTGGAAAGAGGTGGATTTTGAGCAAAACAAACTAGCTTGACCAGCTTGGTGAATGTCCCCATAAGGAAACAATGTAGGTTGAAAGTTGGGTTTGGTTGCCTGGTGGAGGTTGAAACCCAGATTGGGCATTCCCCAAGCACCAAGGTTCAAATCAACCTTTCCTGTCAGGGATTTCAATGGACATATTTCTTGACCTTGCAAGACCCTCGGAAACCTGTTTGTTTCCACAAAGCCTGCATAGCTGAAAGGGTGAACACTACTAAGCTCAGAAGAGGTAACCTTTCTTACTTCAGCTGATCCACGATTTGGATGACTCGGAGAGCTCATCTCAAAACCTAGTGGCTTGGTTACCGTGTCACATCCGTAGTAGAGTGACATAAAACCAGCATTTTCTTGACCTTGCAAGACCTTCGGTGATCTTACAGACTCATCAAAGCCCACCAACCCACTGCCTCGTGCTGCTAAATGAAACAAACAAAAGGATGATTAGGATGGGATATATCAAGTTAAGCACTAACAAGCATTTCAGACTTGTCTTTTTTGGATAAATTTTTCTATAAACACTTGTATGAAAGGAAAATAAGAAGCTAAAAATGAACTAAGTATCTTGCATAAGCTAAAGCCAACAACTTATGAGCTTAACTTTTGTAAAAGCTCTTTTCATTTAACTTCTTCTATAAGAGTTAACCTGCATAAGTTAGTTTTAGCCTATGAAAAACTCAGTACATTTTATTTCTGATGTTCTTTTCTATAAATACTTACAGAGAAGTTTATCCGAACAAAATCATATTATAATTTAGTGGTAGGACTAATACCAGTGATGTGGTGACTAGGTGAGGCAACCTGTAGACCTGTCCGCAGTTTCTTCAGTCTTGGGGAAGACTGAATGCTCAAGGGGGGCAGAGGAGCAGAAGGATCAATTTCCCATGGAGATACTCGGTCTTGATGATTAGTCTCAATATCCTCATCCCATCTGACCTGTTGCATGTCCCAGAAAGCTTACATTAATGAAGAGATCATCATGTGTTCATTCACTCAATTAATTTATCTTAGCTTTGTCTGTGGTTTGTTAATGCAACCTTCATAATGATTAGATGTGATTATATGTTAAACAATTTAAGAGTTAGACATGAAAATTAGCCAACAGTACGTAGAAATGTTGGGGAAATAGGATTAGATTTCTGAGGTTCACAAAGTAGCCTCACAAACAATTAAGTTTGATGTTAAAAATACTTAAAAGCTCAACTATAGTATATGTTTAATTCAGTTTATTTTATAAATAATTCTATTTTATTAAAATCATCTATCACAAGTATGTACTTAATATTTCTTATCCTTGGTTCTTCATGTATTTCTCAAAAACTGCGAGCTGAAATATGAAGAGATAAAACATGGATTTTTAAGTGCCTCGTTAATATAAAAACGGTTACTAGAACATATGTTTCAGTGCAAAGTTGGGAAAACATACGAAATCAAAAAGGGTACAACATAGTAATGAAACAAAATCGAACAGTACCATCAAGCACCTCCATTTTGATTTTGGCCATCTGTAAGGATCCAAATCACTAGTAGCAATCAACGTGCCACTGTTACACCTGCAAGATAGGAAGTTGATACTGTGTCAAACGCAAAAATCATTTTGAAGGAAGACATGGGACTAAATATTTGTCATTATGTTCTTGTAGTCTACCTTCTTTCTTGAGATTCATCCATTTCAAGTCTCATTTTGAATCTTGTCCCAATGCTCACTGGAGTCTTGATGCTTTTGACATATTTTTGATATGGAACAACAAAGTCTGCATGACTTGCCCTGTATTATGTCAAATTCAAACTTATGAGAAGGCCTATCAGAGGAACAAAGCTAGTTAAGTAAACTACACAGATATTATCATCTGAGTTCCCAGAAAGGACATGGGCCATTTCTGTCGAAATCAAAGTGTCCCCTATTCTTCCATCCACATTATTAGAGTGTTTCATAATCAAAATCTAGGGACAAATAATTGCAGTGAAAACTTCATACATCTTACAAAACAATAAGACATGATCAGTCAGTATTAGTACCTTGGACTGTAGAAAACATGAAACTTGCTTTTGGTGGATATTGCATTTGCCACGGAAGAAAGGACATTGGGGTAGCAGTTCTGGCTACCAATAACTGATTCAGGAAGATCATTTCTAGGTCGAACAGCTCTTCTGATTCCCAATCTCAATTCACCATTTTCACCCCTACAAAGTCATTCATAAGCACAAGCCAGTAAGGAAAATGAAAGATAGACACTTCTTCTCTGAAATTGGATAGTTAGAACTTATAACCTCTAGTTAGATTTAACTGGCTTTCAAATATTATAATTATCATTCATTTTTCATGCTTTCACAGTTTGGTAAGACTTAGATTCTCATGAAAAAAGGCCATCATTTTGGCACTATACAGCACAAGGAAGCTCCCCAATATTAATAATACAACATTAAAAAACTACCTATTAATTATTCAACTGAAAAAGGGAAAATTATTAAAATCCATGCTTTTTTTGGCATTTGATGATTACTTTCTACTAAATTATTGGGGGACCATTACTAATAATTAATAATTGAAGGTGAGACTTTTAGGTGCAGCAAGAGATTTAAGCCACAACACACATACTGCTTTAAGAGTAGCTAAACGTTCTCCGTACATGAACACACTTGTATTGATAGATATATTACCTTAGAAAGAGCACTGCATCACCAGAAACAAGATTTTTTTGGCTTACAAAAATGCTCCAGCCAGTAGTGAGTAGATGCCTCCTTGGCTGACCTGACATATTACCACATCGATTTTTTATACCAATTAGTTTCTGTTTGGTTTAGATCTAAAAGTAGAATTGATTTTGAACAGTTGAACATGATTTAGATGTATGTCCAAGTTTATTTTAGCCACAAATTTTATATTAGAGTTTGTACAGTGTCATAAATTGATTCTCAATGTAAATCAAATGTGGCCTTAGTCAATATATGAAGTCACACATACTCACACACCACAACTAGTTTTTCAAATTACATTACCTCGGTAAATGTGACGAAATTTCCACTCCACACCATGCAGGTCTTTGGCAACAAGCTCTTGTGAGGGCCTCTGCTGCTTATAATCCTGTAGTAGTAAACGTAAAAAGATAGTTCACCAACTTAATCAAGGATATACAATCAAATTTTTGCACTTTAATAGAATCTTTCTTATCTAAATTTTCCAACATTTGAGATGCATAAAGTTTATTTTAACTTGTAGAAGAAGTTTGATTTATTTTACTTCTGGTTTTCTCTTTTATAAGTGTTAATACTTAATATTATGTTGTGAAAGATGCCACACCAAAGGAGGAAAACAATCTTCAGCAGCTCTACGAGGAACAGAAAAGCCCCCATGTGTGCTGGTATCCGAGGCAGTGAGTGTTTTGCAAAACATGTGAGGGGTGGATTTAGTTGGTGATCTTTCATCTCCCTCTTCTTCTGCTCCAAATTCCTCAAGTTCTTTGCCCTCTGAATTCATCCCTTCCAACTGAAAAGAAGCCAGTGTATTCACAATTACTTGATGTGATACAGCAAAGGAACAGTTGGTGCATCATTTAACATCTTAAGCTCAGAAAACATCCCTTATTCTAGTTAAACAATGAAAGAAGCTAAAAAGTTTACTAGTTCCCCCTCAAATTTCAACCCCTACAAGTTAGAAACACACCAAAACATAAATAACTTCAAATGAAAACCAACCTCGGCCTGAGGAAGCAAAGTAACCTGTGTGTAAACCTCATCATTCTCCTTGTTGGCCTGTTCAGGGAAGTGACAATTTAGCAAAACAAAATGAACAATAGAGGCAATGCAAGGGGCAAGTAAATGGCGACATGTCGAAATGAAATTCAGTAAACACAAGTGAATCTAAGAGTTGAATTCAGCACTCACAAGTAGCTGGACATTGACAACCCTGCAAAAGATCTGTGGCTGAAGATCATAAGAGGGAATCTCCATTGGTGTGAAAGGAGAGAAAGAGGCAACCTGTTCTAGATGACCTTGTGGAAAATAGACCACCACATTTCCTTTCTTGGGAAGAGAAGTGAGGGGGCCAGCACAAGCATGCCAAAGCTCAAGGTAAGAAGAGGACACACGAGCCGAAGAGGAACTGGAAGATGAAGAAGTGGAAGAGGACCAACAACCAACACCAGCATCTTTCTCACACTCCCTATCACAGAATGCATTTTTCTCAACCTCAGTCACTTCATGGTTCAGATCAAATTCCATGAACACCCTAGTCTAGAGAGACTCAAATGGAAGGGAACAGTACAAAGAAGCAACCAAACCCAGAAAATTCAGAGGTTCAAGGGAGGGAAAGAGTGTCACCAACAGCAAGTGGAATTGAGAAAAGGAAACCCCAGAAAGTGGAAAGCATAAATACCAGGGAAAGGAGGTTAATTTATGAGAAAGAATTCATCTTTGGAGGGGCACCACATAAGGGGAGAGTGGAAGTGGATGAACATAAAAGAACAAGAAAGTCATGTTGAGAAGGATACCCAGACAGGATTTAAAGATAAGAAAAGAAGGAAGAGAGTAAAAGAGAGAAGAATATTAAATAATAACAAGAAATTCAACGTATGATTCCACCCCCATTTGCAGGTACTGAGAAGAGGGAGCAGAAGGAGCAGACATAGACAATTGCATAGGAAGCACATAAGCAAAAGGCAAGAAAAGCCAATGCGGTAGTGGCTTTTGGATTTAGACTGTTAAGAGTCATAGAGATAGAGTGAGAAAGAGTGAGAAAGAGAGAGCTTGTGTATGTGTGTGTTGGGTGGGGGGACAGGCTTAAGACAGTACAGAACCCACACTCCCCCACACTCACTCTCCTTTGCTTTGCCTTAGCTTTTCTTCATTTTTTATCTTCTTTATTCATAATTTCTTTCACTGTGTTTGTGGGGATCCTTCATTCATTCAGGCCCTCCCCCTAGACAACATAAGTTAATGTACAAGATAAATAAACAAACAATCATTAACAAGGTTTCTTTTTCTCTCTCACCCTTTTTATCTCAAAAAAAGACAATTCCAAGAAAAAACACAATCTGACAACTCAACCTACAAAATAGGTTAATAAGTTTGAAGGTTTTATGAGTAGTAGTAACAGAAATACAAGGTAAAATTGTTAGTATTAGGTGTATAGTAGCATGTATTGGTTGCATAAAATATGCATTAATAAGTTAGTAATGGTTTTTTGAGTTGATTTGATATGATTTGGAGGCGTGTAACACGAATATCCGACAAATAGAGGTATAGGTAGAGTGTTTCATTTAATAAAAGGAAAGTGAGAGGGTTAGTGTCTCTCTCTATCTCTGTGACTGTGAAAATGCAGTGTAGTGTGGTGTTGTGCTGTGAGGGTTTTGGCAGCAACTGTCATAGGCTTGGATTAGTTGTCAAAGAACTCGCAAACAAAAACCATTATAATTTCACAACCACCTATGTAATTAATATCTGTTTCAAAATGAGATTAAATGAAATTGGATATAATATTACTTTACTTTTCTAAACAAAATTAAATTTACTTTTAGTTTTTTAAGTGTTTGTTTTCTGTTCAACTAATCTGAAATGCACCCTTTTTTTTCTGTCACTTGTTTCCTCTGGTTTTGCTTTCTCTCACACATTGTTTTGAGACATATTTATTTTGTAGTAATTTAAAATAAAAAATAATGTATTTAAATTATTGTAAAGAAAAAAAAAAGAGCAATCCTTTTAAGAAAAGATACATTTCTAAAAATTTAAAGCTGATTTGTTTATATTTAAAGAGAATAAATATTTTTTGTGAATTATTAATGAAAAATACTTACTATAGGTAAATACATCAGAAAGCTACACACTTTATTCATTGTATAGGTTGTCTAAATTATTTTTGTTTAAAATAATCAAGACAAATCCAACAATAAAAAATTATCCCATTTCTGAACTAATTTTTTTACCATTTCTGTCCAGGAATATTATAATGGGTAATGTTATTTTAACCCATTTCACACTGTTATATATTATTATTTTATTTATATATAATATTATATTAATAAATAAAAATATATTATTATTCCTATTATAATATGCTTCATAAAAAGTAGACAACCCCATTTGAGAAATTTAAAATGTGCATCAAAATTAAAGAATTTTGGGATTGTTAATGAGAAACATTTTTTCTCTGGTGTGTGTCTTTTTTGTTTTTTATGCTGTGGGACTTAGACTACAAAATAACAATACTAAAATTCTTATTAGGTATTATAACAACTAAATGTTTTTTCATGTAATTAATTGCAATTTATAATCAGAGAAAAATTAACCCCTATTTGCGAGTAGTAATTTATAAAGGAATTTTTAAAAAAAGTATTCAATATAATTAGTTAACTTAAAAAGATTTAATTTCGGTAAAATTAAAAAGGATCAAAATAATTTTACCCTCCTTTAAGAAGTTATTTACATGCTTTATACCATAAATTTATAATTAAAAAAAATAGTTTTTAAGTTCCTTTATTTAATCTAGTCCAAAAACATTTATTACATTTTCAAAAATAACTTATATAAGCAAAACAAGTTCATTGGATTAAAATGTAAGTATTTCCAATTTCCAGAACTTTATTTAATGTTGTCATTTGAAAAATACTTTTATATTTAATTATAAGAATTATATCTAATAAATATGATTGAGAGTAATTTTAAAAAGGTATTCTTAAACCTAAGCATCATCTTCAATATATGTAAAATTAGTTAATTTTGTTTAAGTCTAGGAAGTAAAACAATTTTAACACACTTCAATTAGTTTAAAATAATGACATTTTTTTTTTTACTTTTTGCTTTGATTTATCACTGAGTAGAGAGAAATTATTCGTAGACTTAATTTTGATAATAAATCGAAAGTAATTATACTTTAATCCGTTAAATATAATTGAATTTGTTTTATATAAGTTTTTAGGAATATTGTAAATTATTGATACTGATTGTGATGCTCATCTATTTAGATTATAATAAGTATAATTATGTTTTAACAGTTTTATTCTTTATTAAAAGAGGAAAACTGGGTTTTCTTTAAATTTTTAAACAATACATTAAAAAGGTTTTAAAAGAAGAAATATATATATATATATATATATATATATATATATATATATATATATATATATATATATATATATATATAATATTTGACTTTATTAATATCTGAGGATTTACTTACTATGTTCTATTTTTAGGAAAAAAACAACAGAATTTTCAAATTTCGACTACTAATAGCATCTCTAATATAAAAATCTTGCAAGACTTTACGATTGAGTTCTATGATGTTAATAAAAAATTAAGTATTTCTTTAATTATGAGGTCTTATAAAAATATTTGATATTTTATATTAACAATTTGTGGAACATTAAAAGTTCATTTATAGCTTCCTGTTCATTTATAAGCTACAAAGTAGTCCAACCTAAATATAAGGTGATCCTAAAAAAATTGATAGTATATATATTATCAAATAACTTTCTATAAAAAATTATCTTTTTTTATACCATTATTCATTAAATACATCTACTTAAAACTGGTTTTTTTGATAAAATATTATATAATAATAAAATAATATATGTAGTTGCGTAATGTCAATGCATCAGGTTTATTTTTCTATTACAGTGGCTCCTAGCACCTTCTTTTACACAGAGAACAATAAAGTTAGAATTTAAAAAGTGCACGTATAAACTATCTAAATTTTTTTATTACTAGGTTTTAACACCTTTATCTATCATTGTCTAGCTTCATATGATTGAGTCACATGAACCATAACCTTAAATTAATATTCCTTCATTTATGTGTCAATTGTATCAATGTACGTTTACAAGTATACAAATCCCTTCACTCCATCGTCGTTTAGCTCTTTATTCTTAACAATTTGCAACTATGAAAATGATGAACATATATAGTTTGCAACTTTATCACATAAATATACATGCTATTATATATTCGATACCTTTAAAAAAAATTCTTAATATATTAACTATGAAATTAAGATTAGTATTTTTTTTTACTACAAATTTTCTTTAACCCACCAAATTTGATATTAATTCATTTGCAATAATTCTCCATTAAGTAAATTATGGCATTGTTAATTTTCAGTGATGGCTTAGAAAAAGATACGCATATACTTTCATATATGTACAAACGGATAGAAAACAAATCGATATTGACATAACCTAAAGGTTTGTCTAAAGCCACACAAGTTTTTACTTCAAAAAAAAAAAAAAAGAGAATGATGCAAGTTTCAGAAGAAGCTGTTTGGTCCACATCAAAACTGGGGATATGCATTGAGATTGAACGAAAACTGAGGGAGTGGGAATGATTTTTCTCTTTTGATGTGCAAATATGAAATGTAAAACCTAAAAGAGAATCAAACCATTGAGTTTTATGCTTTTCAAATTGTACCCGACAACAAGTATATATCTCACTCTTTGCTTAAAGTATAAATACACTAACTTTCAATGCCTTATCATTAATGTTATATATTTACAGGTCAGGGTTAATCCTTTTAATATTTTAAGGTTTTGACTATGAAATATTCCACAAAGAACACTTCAAGATACTATCCAACAACAAATAGTTTAATTTGGACATGATTTGTGTTGTAAAAAAACTTTTGTTATCCACATGTAACATAAGATCTTTAATATATCTTCTCACATAACATTTTGAACAAGATACTATATCCTAAATAATCTAATAACAATTTCATATAATGTATCATATAATAGATCTAATTAATTTCATTAAAATAAATTTTAATATCATATTAGGAAGTAAGTTTAAACTTAATTTATTATTACAAAGTTAATTTAATAAGGTGATGTTCTTTTATGTTTATAAATTTGTCCTTACATGTAGTTGATATGAGATTTGTAATAATAATATTTTAAAATAGTTTATAAAAGTTGATTGTGGTGTACATCAATGTATCTTCTAATAATAGAGTTTTTTTTTAAGAATATTAAAATAATGTTTTTTTAATTAATATAGTATTATTTTATAATCATGCATTGTTACACGTCAAGTATCTCATATTTTATCTATTTTAAGTATGATTACGAATTCATTTAAAATCAGCATAAAACTAAGTAAGATATGAAAATGTGACTTTTTATGTATATATATGAAGATTGATTCAGTAAGATTTTTATTAAAGGTCCTAGACTTTCTGATAGATTAAAACATATGATAATTTAGAGTATCTGATAGTGTTGGGTTTGGGCTCACTTCCTATGTGGAGGCCCAGCCCATTGTGAAATTAGGTTAGGTCTCCTTTTGCTTCTCATTTTTTTGGAGAGAGTCATTTTCTTGCTGTCAAGGGAGTAGAGAGAGAAAGCAGAGAAGTGAAATAGAAAGTGAGAGTGAAACAGAGAAAAGGAGGAAGTTTCGTCAGCAACTTCCGACCGCAGCTGCTGCCTTGTTAACCGTTGGATCGGGCTGAAACTTTG
>Ga0209700_106662_pt1 | contig 17529 bp, 11 predicted proteins | sample SiratroredBW_FD_187528 | JGI IMG/M metagenome (GOLD analysis project Ga0209700, IMG submission 187528) | Root nodule microbial communities of legume samples collected from California, USA - Siratro red BW (SPAdes) (version 2) | ecosystem: Host-associated > Plants > Roots > Nodule | place: USA...
TTTTTTTTTTTTTTTTTTTTTTTTTTTTTTTTTTTTTTTTTTTTTTTTTTTTTTTTTTTTTTTTCAGTGGATATTTATATGTGTACTTAAAACTAGTAGTTATCCTTTACCGCTCATTGTCATACAGTACTTTTTATTGGTTGGTGAAGAGGATGAGACGTCGTGTGGATAAACCAGTAGTCGTGCGACATGCCCTCGGATTAATTATACTTTGAAACTTTTTTTATTTCTTATTTTTTTAGTAAAAGATTCTTAGAGATATTTTTCGTTTGATGTCAAATATATCGTATTTACTTTCAATGATGTGAGTTATAAAAAATCTAAATCTTTAAATTTAATTTATAATTGTTTAAATTTATATTATTTTAAGTATACAGTAGTATATTTTTTTCAAATTCATGTTTTTAGATCTTAAATATGGTTTGGATTTGAATTGAATATTGAATTTTGATAATCCAAAATTAAGGTGAATTTGAGTTAGTTTAGATTATGAAAGATTAGGTTGAATAAATTAATGTAAGGTAGGATTACGTCGGATTGGGTCTAAGGTGAAGTTAGGTTGATTTTATGTTATAGAAGGTCGGGTGGGATCAAATTAGAAATCAATTAAGCTAAATTTAGAATAGGTTGTGTTAAGTTAAACTTAAGCTAGACAAGCTGAACTGAGTCCAACCAATAAACATGAAGAAGAGCTTATTGATGGAATAAAAATAAAAATCATGATAAAGAAATACAAAGAAAATAAAATAAAATAGAGATTATAAAGGAGACTAATTATGGTTGTTAAAAAAAATAAAATAAAAGAGACTAATTAAAGAAAGACTCAAGCCTTTTGAAAGAAGAGATTAGAGGATTGTTTGAGTAGTTCTTAGTTTTAGGAAAACTTGAGAGGTGTTAGAACTTGATGGCTGATATTTGAGGAAACTTGGACGAATTGTATAAGAGCTAAGAGTGTCTTTTGTAACTTCTATCTTATCACATGTCACTTCCACGTGCACATAGGTTAGTTAAACTCTTCTACTTGACTTTTTAAGCTTTTAAAAGTATTTTGCGTTTATTAGAACATAGGCGTAATATGTGTTCCCATCTCTAAATCATCATTGATTTCACATGTAATCATTATATTACCTTTGTAAGAAGCAATCTTACCCTTGACTCTATCAACTAAAGATTAAAAAAATCACATTTGATGAGCATCGGGAAAGATAGGAACACCCAGATGATTAAAAGAAATATTATTTTTATAACATCCAAAAATACTACAAATATTATTATTAAAAGAAATAGAGTCATCAACAGTGAAAAAGAGACTATTAGAATATTTCATCCATTAACCCGAGATAGAACCATAAACATGTAAAAACATCATAAGATTGGTTAAAGACTTCCTAGTGACCCTATAGAAAACAAAAATGTCATAGGCATAAAGGACATGGGTAGAAATATCCTTACCTTTAGGCCAATCATAGGAAGGATCTTATGAGAAGCCACAAAAATTCCTCTACTAAGCACTTCTTCAACCAAACATAAAAGTAAGGACGACAAAGGATTCCCTTGGGCATTCCTCCCATAATTAAAATAGCCAGTCATATTACCATTGATCGAAGTTGAAAGAAAAGCAGATTGCAAGATAACATGATTCAATTGATAAAAGTAGGATGAAAACTAAAATGATGCAGCACTTGTAGCAAAAAATTTAAACTAAGGGTGTCAAAAGCTTTAGAAATATTAATCTTAATAGCAATATCCTTTAGCCTTTTTAGACAACATGTTAACAACATCATAAGCAATAGAAATACAATCCTTGATTTGGTATCCTCTAATGAAGTCATTATGATTATAAGAAATCACCTTGATGCAAACAATACCAAGCTTATTGTACAAAATTTTGGAAATAACCTCAAACCTGAAGTTGGCAATGGCAATGAGCCTAAAGTCCTTGATAACAACAACACCCTGAACCTTAGGAATGAGAAAATAATATTAAAATTCATTCAAGGGGTATCCAGCTATGAACACAAACTACTTAAATGCAGCACAAAGATCAGTAGATATAATATCCATCAACTATGATAGAAAGATCCCAACTATGATAGAAAAATCTCCTAAAGTCATCTAAACTAGGAACACTATTCATATTAAGAGCAAAGACACCAGTCTTAATCTTATAAAATCAAGAATTTTAATCAACAAATCATTATCATACTAGCTAATAGTATGAGGAATATAATTAGAAATCACAGTAGAACTTTGATCTTGAGATGTAAGAGATGATTTTTTAGCATAAAGATTTTTATAGAAACTAAAAATAAAATCATGAATCAGACAAGATCATTAGAAATAGAATCCCAAACCAAAAGCTTGTGAATACCATTAGCATTACGTCTTTTTCTCACCATATGAAGAAGGCAATATTTCTATCACCTTAGTAAACCAAATCATACGTGCCTTTTCCTTCCAAAGCATAGACTAACAATCAAGAGATTTATTAAAAGCTTTAGAAATAGACTTTTCTTGTGCTAAAAGATTGGAAATCACAAGAAGGAGAAGAACGAACAATATCAAGTTGAATGACAACCAAACTTTATTGATGATGTTCCATTGCTTTATGAATATTGCCAAAGAATTTTATTCCAATCATTAAGCGTCAACCTAAGACGTTGTAGTTTCTTTTGAAGCACTAACATGGAACATCCAACCACCTGGCCAGACCATTATGACTTATCCAAAGGTAGCACGATCATTACAGACAGAAATCAAACATAATACAACAAAAACAACGGATACGCTAACTAAATTTTAACAAATAAAAAACGTTCAATTTCATGTATCATTACAATATAAGAAGGTGACACACTACAAACTTGATTCTACTTTCGGAAGACTCGTGCATTGAATAGACCCCGAGATATGCACCTATCATACATCTCCAAACTGTGATTTCACACAGTCTCCATATAAATGAATCTTCAATCCTGTATAACAGGGTTAGTCCCCTTGAGACTTTTCTGACCAGCTATATTTCAATATGCAGTCACCCAGTTCAGATGATGAAAACTAAAAGAAAGTATATAGAGATTTGGAGACAAAGGTAGCACTGTGGTATTATTAGCTTTTTGTAAGTTCATGCACTGGAAAATACAATAAAATAATAAAAAAGCAGAATCTCAATGCATGCTAATTCCCCTCATTCGAGTCCTGGGGCCGCAGACTCCATTTCCATTACGCAATATTCTCCTGCCCTCGTATCTCCTTCCCAGTCTCTATTTCAAGGCCCTGTGCTCCCTCGTTATGCTCGCTAATTCTGTTACAACTGAATTCCACGGGGTAATCATTGATCCATTTGGGTATTTTCTTGATGCGCTGTCCACATTCTTTTTTCTTCACTGCATGTTGATTTTTGGCTCTTTCCTCTTGGGCTGCTCTCTGTTCTTGGGCCTCCTTCTGGCTACTTGCATCTTCCCACTCTTGGTTCATATCATCACTTTCCCCCTCTACAATGACCTTGTCCTCAAGGTCAGAGGCTAGAAATTCCTTGAGCAACTCGGTCCAACATACCCATGTGGCATATTTCCTGGGTAAACCCACCCATTCGACCAGGACTTGTAATGTGCATTTGCCTTCGATATCAACGAATCGTCGATCAATGATAGCGGCTGGGTGTAATTTTGGTGTGGATACCGGCGCAGGCATCGTAGGGATAGTTGTCGAAAGTTTCCCTTGATAGGCCTTAAGTAGGGACACATGAAAAACAGGGTGGATGCTCGAATCTTCTGGTAACTTAAGTCGATACGCTATGGCTCCTACTTTTTACACGATTTGGTACGGACCAAAGTAATGTTTGGCCAACTTAAAATTGAGCCGCCTTGCTAGGGATTATTGTTGGTATTTATGCAATTTAAGCAATACCCAATCTTCCACTGTGAAAACTACATCTCGACGCGTTCGGTCAGCATGCTTCTTCATTTTCTCTTGTGTTTGTTTCAGCTGATATTGGAGTTCTTGATCCAATGTTGTCCGGGCACAAAGGAGCTCATGAACCTCTGCAATGGCGGATGAACTAGGCACATACCCCAGAATAACCTGTGGGGAAAAACCATATAATGTTTCAAACGGTGTCATGGCAATAGTTGTATGGAACGAAGTGTTATAACTGAATTCAGCCCATGGCAAATGGGTGACCCATTTATGAGGTTCCCAGTGAGAGTAAGCACGTAGATATTGTTCCAAACAACAATTAAAGACTTCGGTCTGGCCCTCGCTCTACGGGTGGTAGGCGAAACTGTAATGCAGTTGCGTTCCACTGAATTTAAAAAGTTGGCGCCAAAACTTGCTCAGGAACAGAGGATCACGATCCGAGACAATGGAGGTGGGGAATCCATGAAGTTTCACCACTGTGGATATGAATACTTGAGCTACTGTTTTGGCTGTGAAACCGGGTTTGAGCGATAGGAAGTGAGCAAACTTGCTAAAGCGATCAATGACAACACAAATGGTGGTATAACCTTCCAACATGGGCAACTGCATAATGAAATCCACGGTGATGTTCCTCCATGGTTGAGTTGAAACCTGTAAAGGTTGAAGTAATCCCTGCGGCTTGCCCGTGGCATACTTAGTAGTCTGACAAACTTCACAACTCTTAACATGGTTGACTATATCTTGTTTCATGCGTGGCCAGAAAAAAAAAAGTACTTAATGCAGCAAATGTCTTTAACACTCCCTCGTGACCGGCTTGAGGAGAGATATGGAATTCCCATAAAAGTCGGCTTTGAATCGCCTCATTGTTAGGTACCCACACACGACCGTTACATGTAATCATACCCTCCCGTGTGGAAAACGAGGAGTCAAGTACCCCGTTGGCCAATTGTTGGTGTAACTCTTGCATTTCTGATTGGGATTGATTAAGCTCAACAATTTGAGAGATGAGAGGCGACTGGATAGTGGAATAAGTTTGTAGAGTGGCCTCAGTTGTTAGTTCTTCCTTCCGAGATAAAGCATCTGCCACTTGATTTAATTTACCCGACCTGTATACGATTTCATAATTGAATCCAAGAAGCTTGGTCATATAGAATTGTTGCACCGGGGTGAGAACCACCTGTCTCATTAAGTCACGAATACTTTTGTGATCGGTCTTGATGCAGAACCGTTTACCTAAAAGGTAGTGTCGTCATTTCATCACTGCTTTAGTAATGTCGTATAACTCCCGAACATAAGCAGAGGAGGCGACCATCTTGGGACTCAATTTACGGCTAAAGTATGCCATCGATCGTCCCTCTTGGGACAGAACAGCTCTGATGCCGGTACCTGAGGCATCCGTTTCCACCACAAACTCTTTTGAAAAATCCGGTAACACGAGAACTGGGGTGTTCGTCATCAGACTTTTCAGTTTTTGAAAGGCCGACTCGGTCTCGGCATCCCATCTGAAAGCATTTTTCTTGAGCAATTCGGTCAGGGAAAAAACTACATTAGCATAGCCACGAACAAATTTCCGACAGTACCCCGTGAGTCCTAAGAAGCTACAGAGTTGTTTTACATTAGTGGGGTCGGTCATGCACTAATCGTCTCTATCTTTGTTGGATCAACTCTCACTCCTTCTCCACTAATGATATGACCGAGGTACTCTAATTTCTACTGAAGGAACATACACTTAGACCTCTTAGCGAATAATTTATTGTTGTTCAGCAATGTCAGGGTAAGGTCTAGATGGTATATGTGATCCTTTCTTGTCCGACTGTAGACCAAGATGTCATCGAAGAAAACTGCTACAAATTATCGTAAATACGGTTGGAACAACTTGTTCATGGTGGCCTGAAAAGTTGCAGAGGCATTGGTCAAGCCGAACGGCATGACTACAAACTCGTAGTGACCCAAGTGACTGCGAAAAGTCGTTTTATGGATGTCATCTCTCGCTTAAGAATCTGGTGATACCCGAAGCGAAAGTCGAGCTTGGAGAAATACTTGGCCCCATTTAAGTCGTCCATGATCTCATCTATGGTCGAAATCGAAAACTTATCCTTCACTGTTATAGCTTTTAGTGCTCGGTAATCTACACAGAATCGCCATGTGTCGTCTTTCTTCCTCACCAGCAATACAGGACTCGAAAACGCACTGTGGGAGTCCTTAATGATGCCAACTTTTAACATCTCTTCCACGAGCCTTTCAATCTCCCCTTTCTGGTAGTGAGGGTATCTGTAAGGCCTTACATTTACGGGTTTTGCTCCCGGTTCCAAATGAATTCGGTGGTCTATGGACCTTTGGGGTGGTAGGCCTTCGGGCTCAGCAAACACAGCACCATGTTTCTGTAGAAGTTGTTGCAGCTCCCTATCACCTCTCTCAAGAGGACCATTTCGGTTTGCCGAATTGTGTATCTTTACCTGTAAGTGGTACATGCATGCTACTCCTTGGGCAGCTACCATTTTTTTAAACGCCGCTCGACTCAACGGATCAGTGTCGAGGGCCCTTTCCCCTTGTAATTCGACCATTTGCTGATCTCTTTCAAACTTCATTGTCAAGTCTCGATAATTTAGTGTAATGTTACCAAGAGTCGCCAACCTGTGAACCCCAAGGACCATGTCGGTACCATTCATATCTAGTTCGAAAAACTCTGCTATAAACTCGTGCCCCTGTAGTTGAATGGGGACCTCCATATATTTAACATGGCATTCTGGAGAACTCCCACTCCCCACCATCACTTGAAAAGCTGGAATTTCTGTCGCCACCAAATTCAAACCTTTTACAAACGTGGATTTGATGAAGTTGTGGGTGCTACCCCCATAAACTAATATCATCATAGGTTTTCCTTTGCATGATCTTGACACTCTGAGTGTGCGTGGGTGATACACCCCCGTCATGGCGTTGAGACTGATTTCGGGTGCCGCTATCACAAACACCTCTTCTACAAAAGGCTCCTCCTCCCGTTGATCTCTCGCTCTCTTCAACTCGTCTAACTCTTCCTCTCCTATCAACAACAAATAAGAAACCTTGCACTTATGGCCGAGCGAGTACTTCTCATCGCAGTAATAACAGAGTCCCCGCTCACGGCGGCTCCTGATTTCTTGGGTCGATAGTTTGCGATAAGAGTTTTTGTTGGTACTCCAACATTCTCAGTAACCGACGCATTGGAAGTCAGTTGAGTTGGTGCATTCTGTTTTGTAGTCGGACTGGTGCTGCGATTGGATACCTAGGAATTCTGGCTAAAATTCTGAGAGCGAGTTAGTCCTACCGAGTTGTTGTCTTCTCAAACGAATTCCCCGTATTTCTATTTCCTGGGGGTCTTCCTAATTGTTGCATGTACAGTTGTTTCTGCTCATAGATCTTCGCAATGGACACCGCGTTTGCATAAGACATCGGTTGAGCTAGCAACAGGTCATACTTCAAGTGATCGTTTAGTCCGACGATGAAAAACGAAACCAACCATTGTTCGGTTAGCTCGGTCACCTGATTTGATAGCTCCTCAAACTGTGACTGATACTCCCCTACAAATGCCATATGTTTGAGCTCCTTTAGAGCAGTTCTAGGGTCATGGTACAGGTTGGCTCCAAAACCTAACCTCAATCCCTTCAAAAATTGTTCCCAAGTTTGTTGTACACAGTTGTTAACTATCCAACGATACCACGAGTAAGCAGCACCATTAAAGTGGAATGAAACAGTGCGAATTCGTTGTTCTTCTGCCAATGGCTACAACTTAAAATATTGTTGCATTTTGAAAATCCACTCCTCAACCCCTTCCCCATCGAACATCAGAATCTCCACTCTCACTCCCAGAAGTCCTCGGAAGCGAGTCACCTCTCGATTCTCGGAATGCTCCTCTTGCCTCGATCCTTCTCTCTCGAGGGTGACCCTCGCGTTGGTTTCCCATTTGTCAAAAGCTCCTTGACCATGTCCGTTAAAGCGGCAATCTGACCCCGCTACTCAATTTGTCCTTCCTTGAGCTTGTGGATGGCGTCTACATTTTCTTTCGTGATAGTTTCCATTCGGGACATACAAGTTCCCTCAGCCATGATGAGTTTCTTACGACCTCTCAACGAAAGCACCAAAAATGATGAAAACTAAACGAAAGTATATAGAGATTTGGAGACAAAGGTAGCACTGTGGTATTATTAGCTTTTTGTAAGTTCATGCACTGGGAAATACAATAAAAATAATAAAAAAGCATAATCTAAATGCATGTTAATTCCCCTCATTCTAGTCCTGGGGCCGCAGACTCCATTTCCATTACACAATATTCTCCTGCCCTCGTATCTCCTTCCCAGTCTCTATTTCAAGGCCCTGTGGTCCCCGCTTTGTGCGGGCTCCCTCGTTATGCTCGCTAATTCTGTTACAACCGAATTCCACGTGGTAATCATTGATCCATTTGGGTGTTTTCTTGATGCGCTGTCCACGTTTTTTTTTCTTCACTGCATGTTGATTTTTGGCTCTTTCCTCTTGGGCTGCTCTTTCTTCTTGGGCCTCCTTCTGGCTACTTGCATCTTCCTACTCTTGGTTCATATCATCAGACCTCATTTGACTCTCACCACCTGGTAATAATCATTTATTTGATTCCTATTACTAGTAGAGTCAGGATATTAATCGTTAACCAGATCCTTAGCAATGCACATCCTATATGATCTATATGCAGGTATTTTTTTCCTTAAAATACTATGTCTAGACCTTGACCAACTCATAGACACTTTATCAGTTCCATGACATAACATAAATCTCTTTTCATGTATGATTCATTCACCTTTCAATCTCAATCTAAAAAAATGAAAGAAATTACTAAACCATTAATATTATTAAATTTAAAGTAACAATTAATCTATTATATTAAATCAATACATTGCATTCCAAGAGAATTAAACAAACGAAACAAAAAGCAAAAAAAGAAAAAATTAGCTTGGGGGAGAATAATTTTGCCCAAACGAAAATACCTCTCGCCCGAGCGAAAAATTTATCGCTTGAGCGAAAATAAATAGTCCAGAGAGCACTCCTGCTCCATGGCCATTTTCGTCTGACCCAAAATATTTTCACTTGGGCGAGAATACCTTCTCGCTTAGGCAAAAGATTTCTCGCCTGGGCGACCGTACCCTTGCTTGGGTGAAACTACTTTCTCGCCTAGGCGAGACACTTCTCGCCTGGGCGAAAACAGTCCAGAGAGCACAGTTGCTCCTCAAAACCATTCTCGCCTGAACAAGATGTTGCCGCCTGGGCAAAATATGCAGAAAATAGCAACATATCAAATAATTCATGTAGTTTTTACTACCACAAAGCTACTACACATGCCTCAGATGACTAACTTAACCAAAAATTCAACTTGCATTCCATGAATTTCCACATACTCATCATGCATACAAGAATGAATAAACAATCAAAACTCAATTTAAGCTTCATACCAGCATAGAAACCATCACAAATGTATTTTCACAGACACACTTTCATAAAACCCTAACTCACAAACAAACTGGACTCAAACAACATGTAAGTCAGATTTTCTTACCTGAGTTGTAATGAAAATCCACTCTAATAGTCTCAACCGCCTAAGGTCCTCAAGGACTCGAATCTGCATCAAATGACATCTGATCAACGATCAGACTAAAACACTAGGGGAACTGAGCTCACAAAGGCATTGTTTGATACCTTAGAGGCCACATGCAAGCTCGAAAAGGCAGAGGAAAACGAAAACCTAAAACTGACTCTAAGGAAAGAGGGTAGAAAACAAAGTTAATCTAACAGAGATTTTAATCGGTAGACTTGCTCTATTCTCCACCACGAGTCCAACGGGCTCGAGAAACTGATGAGGTACGGAAACAAATGCTTAGAGAGAAGTCAGAGAAGAAAAAGATGATGACTCAAATGGAAATGAAACTTGACTACTTACTTTTTTTATAAATAATTTTTTCTATAAATATATATTTCAGTTTAATAATATAAAATCAAATATACATTCCACTTTTACCATTTTACCACTTATACGGTGATGAAAAATTTTCTAAATTTTTATTTGTTTTTTTAATGTATCATCAAATTAATTAATTTCACTTTCTCATTCAAAGTAATATAGTTATAAAATAAAATGGGTTATATTTTGGTAAAATTGATTTAAAAGTAAAATATATATGATTGTTCTTAAGACGTGGAAAATAATATTAAACTGGAGTAATTATAGAACTGAAGTAACATTGGTTACTGTTTAAAATTAAAAAATTTAAATATATTATTGTTCTTATATAAAAAATGAATTATAGAACAAATTTAAAAGTCAGAGTAGACAGTACTTTTTAAGAAATCAGACAAAGAAATGATTGACCCCTTTCAAGTTCGGAATAAGGAAATATGCTAATAAATGTTTATAATGATTTGCTCACGTGTTTTTTGTTAGTTTTTCATGAAGAGTAGTGTGTCGGTACAGATAACGGGTAGGAAACCTGTGGTTGTCCACACAACAAGTGAAACGTTTTTGAAATTTTCAATAAAACAATTTTTACTCGATATGTGTAAAAATAAACTTCTTTATTTAGTTCTCTATTTTTTACTGCATATCTTCTTAATTTTTAATGTTTCATGTTTCAAACGAATTCATTTCCTCTTAACATGTTTGATGTTTTATAAATATAATAACAAATATTTCATTCATCACTCTCGTAACAAAATACAACTTCATATCATTAATTTTTTTAGATATGATATATGAAAATTAATTTGCTTTTTTTTTTTTTAAGTAATTGTTTAAGTAAAAAATAATAAAGCTAAAGTCAACTAAAAATCATAAACCATACATGATAAATTTGCAGAAAGAAGAAACCATCACCAATGTTCTGAAAAACATCAGCTCTTTCCAAAAATAAATAACGCAAGTTTAGTTGCAGTAGAATACAAGATGAAAAATAAATAACTTAAGAAACTAAAATACAAGTGATGAATGCAAAGATGGATAAAATAACTTTAAAATAGAAATGATAAAGTTAAAATAATATATAAATATTTTATTATCAAAATAAAAAATATATATAAACAGGAACTATAATATTAATATTGAATTATTAATTATTTTAATCTTATATCTTTTAACATCATTAATATTGGACTATTTGTTTCTAATTCATAATTAGTTCTTGGAGCAACTTAAAGTAATCCTTAAGTAAAATTATATTCATCTTTTATGTGTGATTTATAAGAGATTGTTTTAAAAAGTTTATAAATTTATTATTCTTTATTTTCGATAATTATATTAACATACGTTGTTTATATACTTCATATTTTTTTAACTATGGATATTGATGGATTATGTAAAGAGTTTTCTATTTTTGTAATTTTGTAATTTTTTTCTTTATTATTATCATTTACATTAGAAGCTAAAGCTTGTTATGGCGGGTTTCTAATTAGTATTTATTTATTTTTGTTTGTCAATCTTAAATCACTTAAAGTTTTAAGAAAACTTAGTATTTTAATTTTTTTTTCTGAATTCCACATTATGGAACTACTTTTGACTACCAAATTAAGCTTTACGATCAAGACCTAAACACTTTTCAGTGTAAAACTAGAACCTTTAAAAGTAAGAACTACAATCTTATTATCTCAAGAGGTTTAGTTTAAGATAGGAATCAAAATAGTTATTGATTATTATTTAAGAACAAAATGAGTTAGTTCTTCTAATCGTTGTTTTAAATGTTTAATATTCTTTTTGTACTTCATTAAATTCGAAGCATAAAATAAGGAATCTTCTAAGATTAAATTTTTTATTATATTTCTTAATAAGTTTGGTAATTTATATAATTGAGTTTGGGCTATATCTATAAGTCTTAAAGGGTCTTATAATGAAACTAAAACCTAGTGGTAGTACATTGGGATCGTTAACTCAAACAAAATATTCATCGTTCATTCTATTCTATCATAGAAAAACCAAATATAAAAACAGTCTCACAACTATTGACAATGTAGGATTATATAAATATTGAAGAAAAGTCAAGCCTAATACATTCAGGTAAAATAGAATATCAAATAAACTCAACTATATTTTTTTACACTTAAATTAGTCAATTTATCATCCTCCCTAATGACATGAGTCACTCTAAAATCTATAGTAACACAAATCTGAAAACACTTATGTCATCGAATTTTAAGAGATTAAGGAATGATATGAATTGAATCAAAAGCTTGACAAAGCAAAAAAGAGTCACACTCCAACCAAAGTTTTTTAAAACTTTTCAATTGAACATATTCAATAACAAAAATAGACACATATGACCTTAGAATAAAGTGCATGTTAAATATTCAAGAAATAGAAAAAATTACTCACATATTTCTTAATGCCATGGAAAATACAATACAAAATCAAGAATATTTATTGAAGGTCTATTAATGTTAATTAAAATTTGTTGGTAATTTGATATGTTAGTTAAACAATTTTATAATAATAATAATAATAATGGATAAATAATAATAATAAAATAACTATTATAATAACAATAAGAATAATATTTATTATGAAAATAATAATAAGAATAATAATAATATTATTATTATTATGACAAAAAAATTTATTTAATATAATAGTTATATATTATATGTATACTTATAAGACTTAGATTCAATTCCCAATAACATGAATAGAAATAATATTCTTAATACTTATCTATGAATTAAGAAAAATTTACAAATTCAATATTTAAATATAGATTTTCAACTCATGAGAAATCTATCTATTACAATTAGAATAACCAATCATATTATCATTAATTAGAACAAGAAAAACACACTACAAATATAACATGAGAATTTATAAAAGTAGGGTGAAAATAAAAATGATACTGCACTTGTTGAAAAAAAACTCAACTAAAAATCTCAAAAGCCTTAGAAATTCGAATTTTAGTAGCAACATTTATGTTGTTCTAAAATAGTGCTTATTTAAAATAAGAATCATTAAGCAAATTTGAAAATGAGATAACGCAGTACTTTCCAGAAATTGAGAAAATGATGATGGGTAAGATATTATGAGTGAGATATTTGTTTTTTTACCTGATTGTACTTTTATCTTCTTTTGGCGTCGGCATCTGTCAGCACTGAAATAGGAAAAAGCTGTAAATCACGAGTGCTTTTGCTTTTGTGGTAGGCAAGCACCCCACATGCATGATTTTGACGAGTGATGGCCACTAGCAGTGGATGTTACCTCCTACGTGGGAAACGTGTGCATTATCCCCATCCCATTCTTCTTTAAAATGAGAGGAATGAGAACCGTGTTGCTGTATCTCTGCAACTCAACTTCTGCCTTCACATTCATAAGCAAAATGCGAAACCTCTTAATGCTGTTGGGACTATGTGTCCTAGTGCTGTCCCCATTTCCAGTTGCATTCTCTGAGCGGTGCCACCCACAGGACAAGAAGGTGCTCCTTCAATTCAAGAAGGAACTCAACAACCCTTATTTGTTGGCCTCTTGGGACCCTAAAGAGGATTGCTGCGACTGGTACTGTGTTAGCTGTGACGAACAAACCAACCGTATCTCCGATGTATTTCTACAATCCTCCGTTCCAGATCCCGACGTCTCCGGCCAAATACCACCCTCTGTGGGTGACCTCCCTTACCTTCAGTCCCTCACCTTCCACCACTTCCCCAACCTTGTCGGCCCAATTCAGCCCACCATCGCCAAACTCACCAAACTAAAAAGTCTCTTTATCACCAACACTGTTATCTCAGGCCCAATACCTGACTTTCTGGCCCAGCTCAAGAACCTCGAGTTGATCAAACTTTCCTTTAACAGCCTCTCCGGCTCCATTCCCAGCTCGCTTTCCCAACTGCCTAATCTCGGGTCTCTACAGTTGGACCGGAACAAACTCACGGGCCCAATCCCGGCCTCGTTTGGGTCCTTCAAGAAGCCCGGCCCAGATCTCATCCTCTCTCACAACCAACTCTCCGGGCCCATTCCCGCTTCTTTGGGCAACCTCGATCCCGACAGAATAGACTTCTCGAGGAACAAGCTGGAAGGTGATGCTTCCGTGCTTTTCGGGAGCAAGAAAAAGACGCAGATACTTGACCTCTCCAGGAACTCGTTCTCCTTTGATCTATCTCCTTTGACGTTTCCCAAGAAAACCTTGATTTGGTTGGATCTCAATCACAATAAGATTTATGGCACCCTTCCGGTGGCATTGACCAAAGTGGAAAATTTGCAGCAGTTCAACGTCAGTTATAATCCTCAGTTGAAGGGCCAAATACCGCAGGGTGGGGAATTGCATAGATTCGATAAATACGCTTTTTTTCACACTAAGTTATGTGGCTCTCCACTTCCGCCCTGCCCCCATTAGATTCCTTCAAGTCTGAAAAACATAAGTGATATATTTTCACACTAAGTTCTGTGGCTCTCTACTTCCTTCCTGCAAGAAAAAGTTATGCCAGGGATTCGTTTCAGTTTGAATAAAGAGAGTTTTCTGTTTTCACACTGATTTCAAGTTTCTGTTTGAGCTTTTTTAGGACACAAATGTGTTCAGTATTGAGAAATAAAACTATGTTTCTCGTAGTAATTTTATTCGTCTCAAAACTAGAAGGTATTATAGTTATTATCAATCGTTTTATAAAAAGGTTAGAGGTTCAAAACACCGGAAAGAGATAAAGGAAATGTAAAGATAGAAAGGAAAAACATACTTGGAATGATTTTGCTGTTATTAGGTTACTATGGTCGGTGAATGAAGTAAGTGACATCATTCTAATGTGTAAGCACCAAGAAAGTCACAATCATTCTAGTGTGTAAGCATCATTTTGATTTTCACAATATACTTCTTCACTTTAATCTTTTGTTAGGGATTTAAAACACTAAAGATTATTGGGAGTGAGAAATGAGTTTGTTTAGATTATGGAAAAGAAGATAAATGATAGACATTATTGATATTTCAATTTTTTTAAGTAATAAAATTATAAGATTACAAATTTATTTTTATAATTAAAAATAATTAAAAATAAAATATGATTAATTTGTTGAGTGTGATGATAATTTTTTAAAAATCTATAAAAATATGTAATTATAAATTTATTTTGAAAGTTAAAATTAATTTTTATTAAAATATAATTAATTTGTTGAATTATTAATTAATTTTTTATTAATAAAATTGTAAGATTAGAATTTTCATGATATGCTTGAAATTAATTTGAAATGAAATGTAATTAATTATGTGTAAATGACACTACATGATATTAGAAAAGTATTTCCAATATAATTTATCAAGTTAGTTCAATAAAAAAATTAGAAGTTCATACATTATTGACACATGCAAATTTGTTGAAATTATATTTTTAAAAACTAGAAATAAAAATAATTTTAAAAAATGTAAACAAAATTATAAATTTTATAGCATTGATAAAAAAATCAATATTATTAAACTAAAAGGTTACATTAAAGTAATAGAACATATAATAATAATTAATTAAATTCATATAATATCATTACAAATTCCTAAATAAATAAAAATAATAAATAAGTACATTTTTAAATTAAAGGAAATCATAAATAAATTTAATTTCTAAATAAATATATTTTTATAGATATACAAATACTAAATTCCTTTTTACTTAAATATGATGTTTTCATATTTCAATAAAAAAGAAATAATTAATCCCTTATAGATATACAAATGCAAATAAGTTTTGGGAAATCAGCAAAAGAAATGATTGATCCCTTTCAAGTTACGAATAAGGAAATATACCAATAAATATTTATAATGATTTGCTCAAGTTTTTCTTTAGTTTTTCATGAAGAGTAGTGTGTCGGTACAAATATGGGTACGAAAGTTGTGGGATAATTGCTGTCTGTACCATGTAAAATACTTTTTTGTATTTAAATTTTTTTAATATGTTAATAATATTTTTATAATTTTTATTTTAAAATTTATGTATTAAATAATTTTTTTTATTAACAGAAACATCTCTGTTATAGTTTTTTTTAACAATAATAAAAAGAATATAAGATGTTGTTAAAATATTTACAACTTAATAGGATTCATTTTAAAGGTTCAATTTAATATTTTAAATATTTAGTTTTGTGATAACTAATTCAATATTACTTGATATTTATTAGATTTTTTTTATTATTTATTAAGAAAGTTTGTTAATATTTATTAAAAAAGAGATAAGTTAATAACTTTTTACTTTATTTACTTATATATGTAGGTGACTTAATATGAGAAAGAGATAAATTATTTATAAATAAATTTTAAAATAAAAATAATAAGTATATTGTTGGCATATTAAGAATTTGTTAAATATAGAAAACATTTTGTATCATGCAAGAAAGCAACTTTCTATATTTAACATTTTGTATCATGAAAAAATTTTATAGCATTTGCAATCAACCCTTATAAATAAACAAAATATATATTCCAAATTATAAAATATTTAATACATTGAAAGATAAATAAAAGAAGGAAAGAAGAAAAGAAGAAAAGTAAAGAAGAACAATTTTTTTTTTAATTTTTTAATTTTTTTAGCTTTGGCGAAAATCCACCTCCCAAGCTAGAAGTAAGTCGCTTGAGCGATAACAGTGTAGAGAGCACTCCTAATTTTCGCCTAAGCGAAACCACTCTCGCTTGAGCGAAAACACTCCAAAGAGCATCTTATTTTGTTTACGAAGGGCTCGCTCAGGTGAGCTTTATCTCGCTCGGGCGAGACTTACAGAGTGAACTTTTCTGCAAAAGTCGCTTGAGCGAGATTCTTCTGCTTGAGCGAGATTTTTCTGCTTGAGCGAATCTATCTAAAAATATTCTCAATTAAACTAACTTCTGTCTGTTAAGTATTACCATCCATTTAAGGTTCAGAATACTACATAAAGTATTCAGGTACATCAAACTTACTACGACTATATACATGACAAAAAGAGTGACCATTACAAGGTCATCAAGTCTTTAACTACATCAAAACATATATACAAGTATATACAAGATAAAAGGAACATCAGTTTAAGAGCATATCATCTTTAAGGTGCTCCAAGACCTACATCTGCACCTGCTCGTGTACATAGTACAGTCATCGCAGTTCATACAACAACATGAAAAACAAGGATAAGCTAGTAAACTTAAAAGTTTATAACATACTAACTACATGCAAATAGAACAGAGTATCTCAGTCATAAGAACAGAGTATCTCAGTCATAAGAATTTCTTTAAAGTCTAGCATATCAAGTTTCAATGCAAGTTTTCCTTTTTCATTTCAAGTACTCATATCAAACATCATACATAAAGGTCTCACATGGACCACATCAATACATATAGGTCATACATAGACCCATCATCTTCCTGAAGACCCATTAAGTATGCCCTACCAGAGACTAACATCTAATCCAATACCCAAGACTTAGATTCAGCGAGTCTAAGAGAAAAGACTAATCCAATACCCAAGACTTAGACTACCTGCAAATCTAAGAGAAATGACTAATCCAATACCCAGGATTTAGACTGCCATTCGAATCTAAGAGAAAGGATCAGAGTAAGCTCAAACATCCAATACCGAGTCTCACCAGCGGTCCCGGTGTGTATGAACTCCCTCACAGCTTCTCACCACCTGATATCTTAGTCT
>Ga0209700_106663_pt1 | contig 17521 bp, 14 predicted proteins | sample SiratroredBW_FD_187528 | JGI IMG/M metagenome (GOLD analysis project Ga0209700, IMG submission 187528) | Root nodule microbial communities of legume samples collected from California, USA - Siratro red BW (SPAdes) (version 2) | ecosystem: Host-associated > Plants > Roots > Nodule | place: USA...
AAAATAATAAATTAAAAAAAAAAAAAAACTATTTCAAGAACTTATCTACAAAGCTCAAATACTTCAAAAGTGAAGAAGTATTTCAGGTATTGACACCCCTCAAATACTTCCATAAAAAAATATCCCATGTAAATTTTTCATCTCAGGTATTTGTTGGATTTTTCTTGGATACTTTTGTAATACTTTAAGATACATAAGTTTGATAGCTCCGAATAGTATATGAATATATCAACTTTTGTCTGACAAATATTAAAAATATTAGTTTATGTTAAAAAAATAAGACAAGACTTTGGAATATTAAAAGACATGGCATGCCCTTTACACGCCCAGTGGGACTCGAACCCACAATCGCTTGATTAGAAGTCAAGCGCCTTATCCATTAGGCCATGGGCGCTTCTTGAAAGACAATTGCATTAAATATAATTATTATAATTTGACATAACCAAAAAGAAAACGAGTGAAGACAATTAAACAAATAGTGAGTAATATTTTATTCCTTCTTTATTCCACTTGCAATGAGCATAGTCAAGAAGAAGAAAGAACATAACTAAATTATTTCATCCTAGAGCTTTGATTTTAAAGAGAATGAAATAAGAGTGATATAACTAAACCTTAAAGTATTAGGTTTGTAAGTCTTTCTTTTTTTATATGTTGTTCAAATTTTTCATTTTTAGACAATACGGAACTAGATTTATACCTGGTTCTTAATAATCTCCTGTTAAGTGAGAGTTTTTTTCACATTGGTATACTCATTGAACAAAAATATTTTTTAAATAAAGTACCTTACAAATCATTTTTGTAAAGTACTGTCATCATTATGGGATATCCTTGTATGAAAATGTGATTAAAAAGATTTTCGATACAAGAGTTTAACCTTACTCGTGAGACAAATTATCTGATTCTGATATCAGTTAATAAAAAAGATACAGTTACACATCTCAAAGTTAACTATGATTTGTTAACTATGATTTGTTGATATAATTTCCATATATGACAATGATAAAGAAAAACCTTTTCATTCTAAATAAATCAATTGTTACTTTTAAAATTATAAAATATAAAGTTGGAGATCTCATGTCCATCAAAGAACTTTCAATGTGGGGATGTAAATCTTTTATAGGGTGGAATTTAAAATTTAATTGTTAATATATAAGTTGGTATACGTTTATAACCTATTCTACCAAAGTTGTTAGATCTGTCGTTATACTACTTAAATATATTAATCAATCCCACGCATAAATTATGAAATCTATGTACGAGGAAGATATATTAAAGATCACACGTCAACTTTAGAAGTTGTAAAGTTTATTTGGTAAGAAGTAACCTAACCATGCAACGAGATGATCAATAGTTCTTTGTGGAGCTGGTGAAGAAAGGTAGGTCATGCATCCTTCACTTGCAACTGAGTTGAAAGATAGTTAGATAATTAGCTTGATCATCTTATCCTCGTGAGGACTGAGGAGGAGGCATCATATAGAGGCAGGGAGAAGGGCAGGATCCATCAGCTTGGCTTCTGATATGGAACACAAAGGCAAAGTATGTGTCACTGGCGCTTCAGGCTTTCTCGCTTCTTGGCTCATTAAGCGCCTTCTTTCGTCTGGCTATCATGTCACTGGAACAGTCAGAGATTTAGGTTTCTCTCTTACCGTCTCCTCCATACATGTCTTACACTTCACAAAAATGTTTGTTTCATAAGTTTCTCATTTAACTAACTACAAAAACATGCAACTAGTGTACAAGCATTTACGTATTATTCACATGCAGGGAAGCAGAAGAAGTACGAATACTTATGGAGTCTAGAAGGAGCAACTGAGAGACTCCAACTAGTCCAAGGTGATTTGATGGAAGAGGGAAGCTTCGACAACGCAATCATGGGATGCAAAGGAGTCTTCCACGTGGCTTCTCCTGTACTCAGCATTATATCTGATCCTAAGGTATATGTCACATGGTAGCAAAAAATAATTAGTTTTTAATTGTTTGCCAGTACCATAATACGTAGTAACATGGATTGCTTTAACTTGGTTGTCGAAAAATAGACTCAAATCTTGGAACCAGCAGTAAAAGGCACTCTTAATGTGTTGCGGTCTTGTCGGAAGAACACAGCTCTTGGTCGTGTGGTATTAACCTCATCATCTTCCACTCTTAGGCTAAGAGATGATTTTGATCCAAACATAGCACTGGATGAATCATCATGGAGCTCCTTGGAATTTTGCGAGAAACTGCAGGTAAGCATTTATGTTTTTTCTAGCTTCAAAACAAAACGTGGGTGGGCTCTAATTTTGAGCATATATTGAAGGCATGGTATGCGATGTCAAAGATCGAGGCAGAAAGAGCAGCATGGGAATTCTGCAGAGAGAATGGGATAGATTTGGTTACAATTCTGCCATCGTTCATCATTGGACCCAGTTTGCCACCAAATTTATGTTCTACTGCATCTGATGTGCTAGGGTTGCTCAAAGGTAGAGGAGTTGCTCTTAAGGTTGGTAGATTTTGTTGGAGTAATAACTGGTTATTGTAATTGATTTAACAGGAGAAACTAAGAGATTCCAACTGCTTGGAAGGATGGGATATGTTCATATAGATGATGTTGCACTTTGCCAAATCCTTGTTTATGAAGATGAAGGATCCCATGGTAGATACCTTTGCAGCTCTACAGTGATGAATGAAGATGATTTAGCTGCATTGTTATCCAACCGTTATCCTACCCTCTCCATCTCCCAAAGGTTCGTTAATTAACGAAATTATATTTGATCAAAACTTCAAATAAACTCATGAACATTTTATTATTATGTCTTAACACATTTTATACAAAAGAGAAGAACAGTGATAAGTGTAAATTAAATATTGTTTTTGTGATTTTTTTTCAGGTTCGGGAAAGTAGATAGACCACATTACCAACTAAACACTCAAAAGCTGAAGAGTCTAGGATTTAAGTTTAAGAGCATTGAAGAAATGTTTGATGATTGCATTGCATCTCTGGTTAAGCAAGGTCATCTCACAATTCCTCAATACCAAGATGCCATTTGATGAACTTCAAATTAATTGGGACTGTAATATTAAGCTAAAATATCAATAACAATTATTAAGTTTATAGTGTAAGTCATGTCAAAACATCTATATTTATTGTGATGTTTATAGTATTTATGTGACAAATTAAAATTAAAATAATGAATCACACACGATCAATAGTATAAGCATATATCAATTTAACTCTCCGTCACTATATCACATAACAAGAGTAATAGGAGTATCATCTAATAATTACTATGAAGACAAACTTGTACTACATAAGATAGACTATCTTCGTCACACTGCGTGAATGTTGTTAAACAACTTCGACGAGAAGAATCATAAGTCAACCAATCCTCACTATATAAAATTGCTCATAAATATTTTGTGAACATATCATCCAGATTCTAAAAACACTCAGCCACAAAAGTTTAATATCGAACGTAGATATTTACATTTTTTTTTCAATATAAATAAATCTCTTATAAATGACTAATAATCATGAAAGTGTCTCTAAATTATATTTTATATATTTCCATGATATGTAAAGAAATAATTTTAAAATATTAATTTCAGTATTCCAATAGATAAATAAAGTTTCAAACAGTTTTACTATTGCTTCTATAATAATTTTAAATATAATTTTCAAAGGCCATATAGATAAGAATAGACGCTCAAAACTAGTTATTAATCATATAAAGAATCATTACCCGAGACAAAAATAAAACTCTGAAATACTCATTTTACATTGAAATATATATTAAGAAAGTAAAATGTACATATTAAAATAAGAGGAAATGGGAGTGTAATAGTTTATATACGGAATAAGGCAAAATTAGTTTATTCTTGAGAAAGAATATCTGTGATGTTATATAATCAGGCTAAACGATAAAAAAAGAAAAAAAAAAATTGTGTGAATGCTGAATGGCTATCATATTGAATACTGCAATGTCTTTTAACAATGTAAACCCATGTTTTTTTAAAGTTGGCCCTACAAAAATGGAGTGCATTGTATTGTCGCGTTGCAAGCTCCTTTTGAATTACCATTCATTGCACAGGAGTGGGGCATCTAGAACTTTTGTCTATTAATTAGTAAAGACCAGGTAAAAGAGAAGAACAATCATGCTCAAACTACCTCACTTTTCATAGTACCATCCAATTATTCCGACCAATTTTCTCTATCTTTAACTAACTTTTTTTTTTTTTATTCCAATCACATAAAACCTCTAATAGTTTAATTTAATCATTATGAAATTCAAAACAGTTACTAAAAAATTGAATGTAATCTAAACAATTTCTAGAATCTAGTGAACCAGAAAAACACTTAACTTTCAACATTTTATGTCATGCATGAGCAGAAGCTTCTTCGAAAATAGTTGTAAACACCGTTGACATTTAGTTGTTCTAAAGCATTTTCCTTGAAAATGTAGAACCGTGAGTTGTTCACAAATACATCCAAATGCACACGCTCAATTCCTCATAAGTCAATGCCCTAGGTCCCACGATAATTTTCCAAGCTTTTTCTACAATTGGTTCTTACGATAAGAACCCTTGTCTACTTAAACTATTACTCCTCCAGAACTTTCAAGCTCAAGAATATGGATCCAAAGTTTTATGTTGCAGTTAGGAACAATGACATGGCCACATTTTCAAGCCTAGTTAAAGAGAATGAAGAAATTCTCCAGCAGAGAACAGCTGATTCCTTGAGCACTCCATTGCACCTTGCTTCCAGGTACGGTTGCACTGAAATAGTATCTAATATTGTGAGATTGTGCCCTGACATGGTTTCTGCTGAGGACAAAAACCTGGAGACACCAGTTCATGAGGCTTGCAGACAAGACAATGTTGAGGTCTTAAAGTTGCTGTTAGATGCCAATTTCGCAGCTGTTTGTAAGCCTAATCTGGAAGGGAAAAACGCTTGTTTTGTAGCTTGCAGCCATGGCCATCTTGACATGGTGAATCTCCTGCTCAATCTATCTGAGATGGTGGGGCCAGAGGCAGCAGGGTTTGATCAATCTTGTATCCATATTGCTGCATCAAGAGGGCACATAGGTAGACATAAAAATACTTTCTTTTTCTCCACTGAGTTTGCGTGATTGTTTAATTTTTATCTATTTTTGTTGGAAACTCTCACATCCTCTGACTCAGTTCCCGCTATGGGGTATGTATATACCTGGTTTGATTTAAAGTTAACTGGTTTTAAGATGAAATATAACAATTTTAGATAGTTCATCTCAGAAATTTTAAATTTTCTTGGCAGATGTTGTTAGAGAGTTGTTGAATAAGTGGTCAGAACTTGCTCAAGTGATTGATGACGATGGGAACTCACCATTGCATCATGCTTGTCAGAGGGGACACAGAGAGATTGCATGGATCTTTCTAAGACATGATCCAAGTCTTGCTTTAGTATACAACAACAACGGATATACGCCATTGCACCTGGCAGTAATGAACGGGAAAGTCTCTATCCTTCAAGATTTTGCCTCAAGAATTGCTGCATCACTTAACCGGATCACTAGAGAGGAAGAGACAGTATTCCATTTAGCTGTGAGATATGGATGGCACGATGCATTGGAATTCTTGGTGCATGTCTCCAATGGTACCAATCTATTGCACTGTCAAGATCGTTATGGTAACACAGTCTTACACCTTGCGGTTATACGCAAACACTACAAGGTGAGGTAGTAATGCCATACACATCTATTCATGATATGTATCTCAAGTATGTCATGTACTCTGCCTTTACTACTCTCCCTCTTTCAATATCCTTTAATTGTTGATTCTGTGATGAAAAATTGCTCGGACTTAAATCCATAAAATGAACTTTCATCAATTAATATTAAAGAAAAGTAAGTTCTAACAATTATGCTCATAGTTTCTTTTATGATAATTGTAGATGGCAGAGTTTTTTATCAACAAGACAAAGATGGATATTAATGCTCGGAACTCTGGAGGGATCACAGCACTTGACATCCTAGTTCAGGCTAAGGACAGTGCAGAAAAGAGGCACTTACAAGACACTTTTATCAGAGCTGGTGGTAGAAGAAGCATCCAATCTTCACCATTTTCGAGGGAAACAGACAACACTAATTCAGTGTCTCCAGTAGCATCTAGTCTTTCTATGTCATGGAGGTTTGCGCCTAATCCAGTGGAATTGCCAAATCAAAATGAATTCGTTACTTATTATGATTGTGCAAGTCCAGCACAAGCTGGCACAAGCTCCAAATCTAGATCACCTTCCCAGCCTCAGGTGAGTGAGATAATTCAGAATGGAAACTATAAACCATATTACTTCTCCCCAACAGATTCAGGGAAACAGAAGAAGCATCAGACCAAAAGAAAAGTGGAAAATCTAAGCCAATTTTGCTGTACTCAGAACAACAGAAAGAAGCATTATGAGATGCACAGAGAGGCTATACTAAATGCCAGGAATACCATCATAATAGTTTCTGTTTTGATTTCTACCGTAACTTTTGCTGCTGGCATTAGCCCCCCTGGTGGTGTGTACCAAGATGGGTCAGTGAGAGGTGAGTCAACGGTGGGAAAAACAACAGCCTTCAAGGTGTTTGTAGTAAGCAACAACATAGCACTATTCACCTCTCTATGTATAGTAATTGTGCTTGTTAGTATCATTCCATTTAAAAGAAAGGCTCACACAAGACTTTTGACAATCACTCACAAGGTACTGTGGGTGGCTGTGGCATTTATGGCAACTGGCTATGTTGCAGCCATGTGGGTGATCTTGCCACACAGTCCAGAGATGCTATGGCTATATGTTGTGGTACTTGCTCTAGTTGGTGGCTCTCTGGGCACAATCTTCATTGGTCTCAGTGTGATGCTGGTGGAGCACTGGCTCAAAAAATCAAAGTGGAAAAAGACTACGAAGGAAGCTGTGGATGAAGCTGCAGACAACGAAAAGGAAAGTCAAAATTCAGATCTTGAGAGCTCTTATTCAAAGGGTTACCATTCATACTGATTAATTTGGCTCCCAAAATGAGAATTTTGTGTGCAAAAATACTACCCTTGTACAATAATTATTGATTTATATTCATAAATATTCTTCTAGAGCTACATCACAAACTAAAATATCACAGAAAAAAAATCTAAAACTGAAATGAGGGTAAGAGTATCGAAAATGCTGAAATTGTTTTCATTCATCTTTCTCTTGAAAGATTGTACTTAACATTCTTTGTGAAGTGTTTGAGTACAAATAAATTTAGACAAAAAAAAAAAAATGGTGTCTCAATTTAAGGTGTGGAGTAGAGAGTCTTGAACTTACGAGTTACATTTACCTCTTACAAATGAAAAAGAAACTTGTGAATAAAACATGGTATGATTGTTAAATACTTTTATTATCAAAGAAAAACTAATAATGCACCTAACAGTATACTTTGATTTATTGAGATTATCGATAAAATATCTATATGAAAGTTAAAACTTTTAACAATGATAAATCGTAATTCAAGTAGCAAAAATCAGTTATATTTTTCATCTTATTTTGTCTCATGCAACTTTTAACAAATGCCCATGGTCTTCTTGTAAATTGAAGAACTAGTGGTGACCACTGAATAATTTATACGAAGTTCAACCCCACTGTTCTCGTTAAATAAAAGTCTGTTTCTTTGTTAACGTTACACGGCATTGCTGAATAATATTATACGCATTAGAGAGAAAATTTTATAAATCTTACTATTCAAAAATGTCATACAAAATTAAATTTTTTATTAATTCGTGGATGAAATTAGTTATATTTAATAATTGTTAAAAATAAAGTTGATTGACAAAATATAAATTTTGAAATTAGAAAAAAGATTGCTAATTGATCTGCTTAATAAAATTCTAAAAAAATTTAACAAATTAATAGAATTCAATTTTTATATAAATTATTCAAGGCCTGCAATTTTAACCCTTCCTGCACATCAAAACCATTTACTAAATTATTTTCCTTTCGCAGATTACACAGAGCATGAAGGTTGAATTAATTATTTAGCTCTAGTTTCAGATAATAAATTAAAACAATGATATACACGTTACACGTTTGGCTCCCGTTTTAAACTTTTTGTGGTCATCAAAATCATTTATTAAGAAAAAAATCAGACTCTTCCGGTGAATAATTCAATTTGAATGTTGAAAAGTTTGCATGAGAAGAAGTCAAACAATGTACATAAATACAATACTAAAACCCACAATGATCTTACAGTAACTGTAATAACTAACCTAAACATTCTAGAAGAAAACAAAAGCAAAACAACTAGTTGTCCAATGTAACCTTAACAACACATTCAGAGTGCTAACAACATCACAATAACAAATGAAACCAAAACAGACATAGAATTTGCAATAAGCATCACTGAGGCTGATGTAAAATCATCTTCTAAGCTTTGATCAGAAGGTGGAGGAGCCATCGGTGGCAAGCCTTCGGGTGGAAGAGAAATGGGTGGTGGAGATGAAAGGAAAGGATGCGGGTGAATCACATCCACAACCAACCTTTGCCCATTCTTGCAGTGTTCACTGTTTCCACTAATGAAGTAGAAGTCCCCGGGCCTGTCAAGATTGAAAGTGCTCTTACCATTGTCAAAAGCTGTGATGGGGTTACTTGCGTCACAATTCATGTAATCCGATTCCTCCACGCTAAGAACTGAGTCATTCTGGTACTCAAAAACTGCGTAAAGAATAACATTACAATTAACAAACGTTGTACATGTTACAAATGAAACTCACGTTGTACATGCTACAATTTTTTCCCTGTAGGACATATATTTTCCACACCAACGTTGTACATGTTACAAATGAAACTCACGTGATGCATGTTGATGTGAATAATAATAATGAGCAAAGTGAAGTGATTCAACAAGCTTACCAAGAGCATCACCAACTTGAAACCTGTTCCTCTCAGCCCATTGGCTATAAAATTCAGTATTGTTGGGGGCAGGTTCATGCCAACCGAGGCTACCACCAACTTGGAACTGAATGGAAGCTTGAACACAAGTGGGCGTGGCAGCCATGAAAATGATCACGCAAGTGCATAGGACGAGCGAAAGGGATGCCATGGTTGTTATCTTCTTTTTCTGCCAACAATGTATAGAAGCAATGGATGGTGGTAAATGGATTCAAATAGAAGAGAGGAGTATATATAGAGCAGAAGATGAAATAGTGAGTGAGAAAAGGTTTAGTGGGCAGTTTTGGTGATAACGTGTAAGTGGCGGTTACACGTTCATGCAGTTCATGCAGCTGAATTTAGAATGAGGTCGAGAAAGTAGGCAACGTGATCTATAAATCTCTCATTTTTCAAATTAAATAAATTACCATTTTTTACCCGCCAATTTTCCTGTGAAAATCATGCTGCAGTTTAATACGACCGCCAATTTCTTTGATAACAATCTCATATTTTCATACCAATCATTTCACTGGATCATTAATTATTCAAGTTGAGCATATCAATGACAGTTTTTTTCCTTCTTTTTTGAAGGAATGATATGTACTTGTTTATCTTTTCATAAACCTAATTCAACTCTGTTTCGGATTCAAAAATAAATTTAAATGGGAAAAAATCACACCAAGGTCGTGGTCAGGTAGAAACCTTTTGTTTTCAGATCATCGATAGAGATGGTTTCTGGTAAAAACAGAGTTTTTGTGTTTATGTGTATATATATTTTTATGGCAATAAAAGAAAGTAATTATAATACCATATTGCAGAAGAACTATGTTAAAAAACAAATATCAAAATTTATCAGTATAGATTTTTATGTTACTTTAGTATGTTATATGTTAAACACACATGTAAAGTTAAAAAGTGTAATATTTTGCGCAAACTGTTAAAAGCAAGCATTGTATTTTGTTGGGCTTATTTGTTAATAGAGACAAATTAACTGCTACGTTTCCAAAGGCAAGTAGCATGAGTGATACACAAATAATTTTACATAATGTCTTTATTTTTTGGTAAGATTTTTAGATCGTATACTCTAATATTACTAATTATTTTTTATCACTTTCTTTTTATTATATCATATTTCTTATTAAATTACACATAACCCTTTTTCTTTTGCACCAAAGAAACAGTTTCTTGCTGTTCCAAAGGGTTCTCACGTTAAGATAGGTGTAAGTGTAACCACGGAAAAGTAACAATTATTAAAGGAATTCTATTTTTTCTCAAGCACAAACATTTATTTTATTTTAATTTGTTTCTAAATTATAACATTTTAGCTTCAAGTATATATTCTACTATTGAAATTATATAAAAATATCACAAAAATATATGTAACAGTAAAAACAAAAAGACAGCTTTTTTCAATAACTAACCTTTAACACTACACTTAAACACAAAACTCATAACGAAAAATAACTACCGATATAACAATTAAATAAACCAAAAAAGAAAAACAGAAATGTCAAATAATAAAGAAAAATAGCAGAAATAAACATTTCCTCCAAAAAAACACCTGCATATTATATTATATTCTAGTGATAAAGTAACACACTTTCGTTACGTAATAAATAGTGTGGATGATTTATGGTGCAGTGTTAGAAAATGTAAATAAAATTGTGGAAGAAAAATAGTACTTAGATTTGAAGTTACCATTCAGTTAATTATTAAATGTACGACAATAAAGGCAGAATCGGAATTGCCGAGATTGGTGGGAGTTAAACAATAGTTAAGGAATGTCTCTGCAAAACAATAGTTGAGGTTGTAACTTGGCTTTTCAACCAAAACGAAAAGACCCAACAAAAATATGACCATACTCCGTAGGAACTTGTGGTAAAGAATGTAATAATATACTACAGCAACAAGGTACAGTAAACACGCATACACAGTAGAAATATTCCCCAAAATTGATGGGGCATTTGCCCCTGCAATTTGTTATGCGTGGCTACTCAAACTTGCTTCCTTTCCACTATCGATCAGTTTTTGGAACTCTCTACACTTGGCAATTCGTATGTCAAGTATGCTGGGTGGATTTGGTTTTATGGAGCCGTGCAAATCTACCAGACGGAAGAAGTCTTGTTTGGTTAAGCTTTTCTTCTCAACCAGTTCATTCACCACAGCTTCCATCAGCCTTCTATTTTGATCAAGGATCTGATATGCAAAACAAAGTTTTGACAATTAACACTCGTGCAAAATAAGATTGAGACTTTTACTAAATAAAGAGAATTATATTGTTCTTTAATACTTCACCTTCCTTCCATTATAACATACCTCTTTTGCTCGTTCATAACACGAGTCCAGAATTCGCATTGCCTCCGTATCAATATCCTGACAATGAAATATATTGAAATCGTAAGTTGGCCAAATACTATCATTGCCAAAGATAAGGGCATGTTATTCCGCTTATGCAACCTTTTATTCAAGATACATTGCAAAGCAATCTTATTTAAACTTAAGTTACAATTGTAGCTGACGCCAAAGCAGAAAATAAGAAACATTGCGAGAAAATAAAACTCGAGACAGAATCCATACATTAATTCGGTCGGACACCCAGAAGTGTGACATTCCATGGTACTTCTCGGAAAGCCCACCAAGAACAAACGTCCTTGCTGCAGACCTAGCATTGTCTGCAGTTTCAGCCCATATCGTACTCAACTGAAAGATTCCAAATTAAGTTAAATATTTCTCAAGGTCTAAAATGTACCCATAATATGATATAAGCAAATAAAAAGGACCGACAAAATAGACATTTGACACAGATAACTTGTGTACTGATATAAAAACTGTAATTTACAAAGGTAAGAAATAAATAAAGCAATAAGTCATAACGAATAACATCATTGAAGAACTTAGAAGAAAGTCATTTTCATTTGTCATTTTTTTCTGGCCCTATAGAAATCTTAAGTCCATATACGTTAATTAATTTTCCTTCTGATCTCTCTCAGATTTCATGAATACAAATTTGTGATCCCACTCACAGAAATTCAAAATATCCCTAGAAAAATCGTATTCATATGCCATTCATAAAGGCAAGTTGGTTGACCAACATATTGAAACATGAACAAATGTTAGCTTTATAAATACAAAAATAGAATAAGGAAGTTAGTGGAAAGCATCTAAAACTATTCCATTACCTGACCGCTCCCAAACCAAAGTTCATCAGCTGCACGTGGAGCGAGTTGAACGGTAATATGATCAAGGAGGGATTGTCGACTGCACGATATTAGCAGCTAGAAATTAAGAGGAAAATAATATGGGAAGCACTAAAACAGTTTGTAATGCAATTTAATCGAGCAGTAATAATTTAAAATGCATAATGCAGGCAGCATACAGCTTTTGAAAACATCATCGATTTATACTAGTTATAAACAGTAATAACTCATACGTGAGCATTCCATTATTAAATTTGATTGAATCCATCTTCACCCGAACATAGCCCAATTCCCTACCAGCTCTAGGAGCAATTGTGACCTACACCAAAGCAAACAAAAAGCTACAATGTCACATTTCTTGTCAGCAACATTCATATCACAGATATTCATAGAACAGAGTAAAGATAATTTTTTTTATGATAAATAAACCCAATAACAATTAAATTTCAAAAAGATATAGAACAAAATACCAAACTCAGAAGGTCAACTTTCTGAATTGCTTAAACTATAGTGTCTACTCTAGAGCATTGTGGATGCATAAAGATAACCAGATAAACAAAGGAAGCGCTTGAATTTTGCAAGCTATTGTTCTAAGATGCAGCAAATTTCCATTCAATATAACAGTTAGTTATGTTTTGTCTAAATGATCTTTTTAGCATTGCATTTGTGCTGTTGCATTGTCAGCTTCAAATACTATCCATGAGTACCACATTATATGATTCAAACACAAACAGCATGACACAATATAATATTCATAGTAAAAGGAATGGAAAAAACAACTATTTTTATGATGTAAGACAAGCAGAATCTCGTTTGGTTCCTTTTCCATCAACTTAGTTTCTCTCAAATTGACTTCAAGCTAATTTTTCTTTTTTCTAATAAAATTGGCTTTTTACTAATATTTGGCATGTAATATGCTCAGAAATAATCAGCAGGAAGGATTGCATGCAGATGACTTTGCAAATGAAGATACTGCAAGAACTGTTCAAGAAAAAAAAAATTAGGGCATCTTACAAATAATTCAATCCTAACAGAATTCATCGTTTCAAACATGACAGAATATGGCCTACCAAAAATAAAATGAATAGTGTTAAGCCCTTACAAATTCTATATTTTTAAGGTCAGGAAAGTTCACAGCCACAACAGCCATTGCAGCTTCGTTTATAGCTACTTGTTTCCATGTATCAGTGCTTCTTTCCTTTCTATCTAGCATTCCTCTTTCCTCCATTTGTGCAGCTTGCAATAAGTCATCAGTAGTAATCTGCAATAGTGAAAGGAAGAAATGAAGAGCTGCCAGCTACAACGTTACAGCAACTGGTAGATCCTTTTCTTATTACTTCCTCTTTTGAGCTCTATCCCCTTTATGTACATGTATGAAAGTTTTCTTGTGCCACATTAAGAAACATCTTGTTCTCGAGAGACAGAAACTGATAGCATCCTTTAAGAGTTACAAAGTAAATGAATATATTCAATGAAGCTTGCCCTTACAGTCAGAGAAACACTTTTATTTGCATGCTTGATTTTGGAAAGTATTAAAGATATTGAACGTGGCATACCATACACGAAGCAGCAATGACTGTATCAATTTCCTAAAGGGAAATTCTAGAACAATAACTATCTGGCAATATTGTATACATAAGCCATTACCTCAGTCCTTATGTCACGCATCATATTGATGGCAGCAACCTCAACTATGTTGGCCAACTCTGCACCAACCATTCCATCAGTCATACTAGCAACAGCAAAGTAATCCACATCTTCAGCCATTGGCTTTTTACGAGCATGGACCTATGACACCATAGTGGAAAATTTAATAGCAAACTACTTAATGTGCCATTAATCACAAATCAACAACCATTACTGCAATAAAATAAATAACCAAATCCTGAATGCTACATGTAGGACAAATATGTCGAGGAGCTGCTACCTTTAGAATTTCTATGCGGCCAATTAGGCCGGGCTTGGGGATATATATTTTCCGATCAAACCTGCCAGGTCTCACAAGTGCAGGATCCAGAATGTCTGGTCGGTTTGTGGATGCAATGGTGATCACTTCTCCCCTTCCTTCAAACCCATCTAAGCACACCAGGAGCTGGAGCATTCAGTCAATAGGAAACATCAACCCTATAGAAACACAAATTTTTACTTAAGAAATGCAGTTGGGAAGTTTAGCACTGCCAGCTTAACCTGATTAAGAGTAGCATCACGTTCCTGTCCACCGGAACCTTTAATCAAGCCACGCTCCCTTCCAACAGCATCCAGCTCATCAATGAAGACAACAGATGGTGCCTGAAAAATAATATACAAATATGAAGGCTGATGACCGAAGCTGGAAAAATAGGTAAATTTCAAGACATGACAACAAAATGCAGTATAATGAAAAACAAAGGTCTCCAATCAGCTCGAAACAAATATAATGAGGAACAAGGGGATGTGTCAAGATTACATGCCAATGGACAAAATATATTTATTTGTGGAAGCCAGTAGCAATATCCAACTTATAATTTGACTTAAAGTAAGAAAAATTGTCAGAACACATCAGAAAAGCTAAATAAATATCACGTACATTTTCCCTGGCTTCTTGGTAAAGTGCACGGACACGAGAAGCTCCTACACCAACATATATTTCCACGAACTGTGAAGCGGAAATAGAGAAGAAATTAACCCCCGCCTCACCAGCCACTGCCTTGGCCAGCAATGTCTTTCCCACTCCAGGGGGGCCACAAAGAAGTATGCCACCTGGTGAAGTCACCAATTAACATTTCAACTTTCAACAGGTCAAGAGTAAAGTGCTGTGAAATCAAATGTTTCTTCCTATACTTATATTTGTATTAGATAAGTGATATAAATAACATGTGAATAAAACAGATAATCAAATAGTTATCTAATCGCAACATTGCAAAGAATACCAGAGCTGGTCCCTGAAAACAGTCCTATAAAATTTCATGAACTAAGTTTTCTTGAAGGCTAAGTTTGTTCATTCAAATTATTCTGTTAAAAGCTTATCATAGTAGCAAAATGAGACCTGGTATTTTCACTCCCCTCCTTCGGTACATCTCTCCATGAGTAAAGAACTTGACAATCTCCTCAAGTTCAAGCCGAATTTTACCCAACCCTGCAACATCACTAAACTTGACATCCACACCTCTCTCCAGATACTGAGGAAGCCTTCTGTTCTGTGCTCTCCTTACACGCGCTCCTGACCTCATAAACTGCTTTGCCATTTTTAAATAATCATTCTCCTCCCCTTTCCCCTGCTCATTCTCCTCATCATCACCCTCAATCCCCTCCATCTCCCTCTCCAACTCCCTCATCTTCTTCCTCTCCTCGGCCTCAGCCTGCTCGATCTTCAGCCTGTCCTCATAGTCCTTCTTATGCTTCCTATAACTGAGCACCACAGTCCGGTAAAAAAGGTAGAAGAACAGCACCCCAAGTGCATTAGCCACATTGCTATCGTTAGCCAAATCAGACCAAAAATGGGCCATTCTCTCGTTCTGGGCACTCGCCTGCCGCATCGATTCCTTGTACTTCCTCTTTCTGATCTCCATCTTCCTCCTCTTCTCTTCCTCCTTCTTCTGAGCCTTAATATTCCTCTTCGTTGCCTCCCTCTCTTGCCTCACCCTCCTCAGGTCCTCCTCCTTCTCCTTCGTCAACTCCATCCTCATTTTTCTATACTCCGCAAGCTTCTTCGACTCCTTCCTGGGCCTTCTTTCGCTATCTTCAGGAGTCTCAAGAATGAATTTCTGCACAGAAGGAGGGAAGAAAAACCTTGACAACACAGAAATAGGCCACTCTGGACTCTTAATGGGCGGTGTGTATGCGTTCACACACACTGAATCAATCTTCAACGCATCCCACGAATCCCAAAACGCGCTGTGACTCTCAACCGAAGGCAACACTGTCCTCAACACTCTCGAATCGTCCAAAACGACCAGAACCGCTTCGCTGCGTTGCCTCAATTTCGCAGAAGTGGGTTTGATTATGTGCTTCAGCTTCCCATCCCTCTTGAGTTCGATGATTTCGCTGTAGGGAAGGCGGTCGGAGACCACGGGAAGCCCTCCAGACCATGTTTTAAGCTCCTCCGGCGAGAGAGCTTCTGGTTTTTTGACGGACTGTTTTTTGGATGAGCGTTTCTTGCCCTTGGTGACGGCGGCAGCGGCGGTGGCGGCTTGGGGGAGGGAGGCAGAGATGACGGTGAGGGTTACGGAGAGTTTGAGGAAGTCGAAGCGGTTGGGGTTTGGGGTTTTGTTGTTGTCGTCTTTGCTGTCGTCATTGTCGGATTCTGGGGTTCGAATTCGCGAGGAGATGAAAGGGTAATAAGAGGGCTTTCGAAAGCTTCTGAATTTAGGGTTTAGGGGAAATGAGGGTGACGGATAACGATGGAAGCAATGTGAAGCCATGGGACAGTGTTTAGTGTTACATTCTCAGATATGGCTACTCATCATCAACCTGCTTCTTTTGCAGATAAGTGTTTCGTTTTCCTGTAACTAATAATAATTAATATATATATATTAGACATTTCTTTTAAAATAATAATTTATCATTTCTTATTGTAAAACATTTTACACCTAGACAGGCTTTGACATTTTACATCATTTCAATTTGAATATGAAAGAAAGTGAAAAAGAATGGTAACTATGTGTATCTTTTATTGGTTCTTTCATTTGATATAGTATTAAAAATTGTTTTGGTTATGTGTTAGTTAATGTGCGATGATAAATTGCTGAAGAACAACCAGTTCAGTTTTGGAGCAACATTTGGTTTAATAAACCTCTTGTGTACATTTTCAGTTAACTTCTTTAGTTGAACAGTATACAGAAGATGGAAGATTGTGCTACTTAGATGTCATTAATAATAAGAATTCCCTTTCTTATCACTCCAATCTAAGATAAGCATTTAAATTGATTATAATAAAATATAATTAGATATATATATTATATAATTATTATTTTTTGTCAATTTGTTATTATATATGGTATTGCTGGTTTTTCTGGCATTAGTATTTCTTTTCTATTTTATCTTTTCCCAGCGAGATTTTGTTTCTTATTTGACAAAAAGGAATTGGGTCCAAAAACATTGATCCAAAAGTTCAATGACATATCTAAGTTAGTTCTGAATGTAATTTCTGTATATTTCAGTTAGGCTTTGCTACTATATTGTGAAGAACTTACTTTTTCTTCCGGACTCAAAACCCATCAATATTTTGAGTGTTCATTGTAAACTTCAATTTTTTAATAACTTGTGTGGTCATTCTCGGGTGACATCACCTTCAATCCCGTAATCACAAGCACACGAATTTGAAAACATGAAGAAAAAAAAAAATGAATGTCGTAATCAAACAATGTAAAAATTTGCGACAAAAAATAATCATTCTAGAGGCCAGAGAGAGAACGCAAAGATAAAGTATATGAATATGTAATGTATAAAAAGTATAGGT
>Ga0209700_106664_pt1 | contig 17521 bp, 9 predicted proteins | sample SiratroredBW_FD_187528 | JGI IMG/M metagenome (GOLD analysis project Ga0209700, IMG submission 187528) | Root nodule microbial communities of legume samples collected from California, USA - Siratro red BW (SPAdes) (version 2) | ecosystem: Host-associated > Plants > Roots > Nodule | place: USA...
GGGTGAATTGAACTTTCAAAAACTTTTCGCAAATCTGATTTGTTCTTGAAGTAGAGAATGAAAATTCTTTATTCAATCGATTGACTATGTAATTCTGGAATGTTAGGTAAATAATCGATTGTGCACAGCGGAAGATATCAGAGATAAATCCAGAAATCAGTTAAACTCAGAAAACAGTTTGAAGTGTAAAAATGTTTTAACCCATATTTAAGATGTTTAAACACAATCCAGTAGATTAAACACAATCCAGAATCACAGTTGATTGTGTAAACAGATGTTCAGAGTATGATTAACAGTATGAACAGATTTTAATCCAGTTAATTTTAAAGATAGCAGCAGTGAATAAAAGCAATCAAGAAGAGTAGGGAGAAAAGCAAGAACACAGAATTTTTATCCTGGTTCACCCTTCCTCAAGGGCTACGTCCAGTCCTTTGCAAATTAGCAAAGATTTCCACTAAAACAGATCACAAGATCAGTTTACAACCCTTGCTCCCAGCAAGTTACAAACTACTCCCAGCAGTAAACCCACACCTCACTGAACCCCTCAGCTAGTGTGTAACTAGTGCAGAAACCCACTGCACCACAACACTTGCAGTCCGCAAGCAACATTGCTCCCAGCAACACTCACCCTCTACTAAACCCTTCAACAGATGCGAGACCAGTGTAGAACCCACTGCAGCAACTCAATTACAAACCTAGTAATTGAAAACAACAAATAGATTACCGATCAACAGGATCAGGAAAGATTACAGAGTACTTCTACACAAAACAGATTACACAGAATGAAGATCAGGTGTAGAAGACTTAGCTTTGGTCCAAAACCAAAGTAGCAAGAACCTCACTTCAAGGATGCTTCAAAGATTCACATTCTTGGAGGTTTCTTGATTTGAAAAGCTTTACCAAAATGATGATCGCACAAAAGGGGCAATATCTCTCTTAGAAAATTTCAGGGAATGCTTTTCGAAAGTATTTGTTTTGTTTATTCTGAAAGTGATGATTCTCAATCCTTTAAATACCCAAATCAGTTTTAAAAACAGCTTAGTTGTCACAATTCAATTAATTGAACCAACCATTCAATCAATTGAATTTGACCGTTACTTTGACCTAGTCAAAGGTTTCAGTTGTAACAACAATAACTGTATTTCAGTTGTAACAAAAATAATTGTCACATTCAATCGATTGTTTTAGAAATTCAATCGATTGAAAAACCTTTTTCCAGCAAAAACATTTTGGGTTATTTTTATTAAAACAGTTTTAATAAAAATATTTGTGAATCTTTTTAGCACCTCAGAAGTGATGAACCATGCCACTAGTGATTAAGGACTAAGCCAATCACCAACACACAAACCCAACTAAGGACCAAGACCTAATCACCCAACTATCTTAATGTTGGCACAAAGTCTTCACTTGAACAATTCTGGTCGAGGTTGGTTCCAACAGATTCTTCATGAGGCAGTCTTCATCAACTTCACATGCTAAGCCTTGGTGCTCATAATATTGACTTCATCAAATCACATGCTTAGCCTTGATGCTAACAAGATTGCCTACTAAGAAGAATCTAGTTAGAAGAAATATACACCTATATGACCTGTTGTGTCCTTTATGTAACACACAAATAGAAACCATAGATCACTTGCTAATTAATTATAGTGTAGAGAAAAAGGTCTAGGACATATGTGATAGGGGCAAGTACTGTCAGAAATAATAATTTTATTAATCATTTTCACATATTCCATTTAACTAGTCTCAATAAATACCATAATCTAGTTTGGAAAGGGATGTGGGTACGTAGTATTGATATGGGAGATATGAAATCATAGGAATAAAATAATATTTAGAGGAGGGAGAGTAGATGCAAACGAAATATTTTGTTTGGCATAACTCAAAGGTTGAATGTGGATGAAACATAAATCCCTAAGGTTAATTTTACATATTTTGATTGGTACTATTTTCCTTGACTTTGCCTTAATATGTTGTCTAAAATGTGTAATAAAGGTTAGGATGAGAGGTGTGAGGGTAGAGTGAGACCACCAGCGAATTGTAAACATGTTATTGTGTTGAGAGAGTGGCTCATAACTCATATATTGGGTATTTTAATTTGTAGTTTGTTAATTAACATACTGTGGGAGGCAAATATATTTGACATTATTTTGTAGGGTACAAAAAGAGGAGACAGAGACTTCATGGTAATCATAAATTCCATTACAAAAGTTATATCATGATGTTTCAAGTTGAGGACATACCCGACATAAACAAAACAATGAGTGGTACAAAATGAGTAGAGGTGGGGGTAATAGAACAATAATCTAAAGTTGGAACAAGTTGAGATGGAAACATAATGGAATTATTTTACTGTAGTTGGTGTGCTATGAGAGTTTTGTAGTTGGACAAAGGAGAAGTACCTATCACTGCTAAATTGTATACAAGGGCTACAAAATTGGGGTTAGTGTGGGAATTAGTAAGTCATAACACATATGTAGGGGAAAGGTAATATATTGTTAAGTTATGCATATGAGTATTTGAAGAACCTGTGATCTGTGTAAAAGGGTTGGAACATCCCTAAAATATTGCACTTTATTTAATTACTTTTTCGTGAATAGAAAAAACACGAGATCTATAAAAGAAAATTCTTTACATAGTTGAGAATGCTTATCTCCCTAGTTAGCATAGCCTTTTTCATAATTTTATGGTAAGCGCATATTGTATAAGGCACATAATTGTGATAAAATTAAAAGGTTCTATGTGTGGGGAGTTGATAAAGAAAACAACTTTAACTCGTTTTCCAAAAAATCTTAATACTAATTTGTATCTCATTTTTTAGAACAGATATCTTTGATAGACAGACATTCCCTGCAACATAGAAAAAACATACGAATATTTATTGAGGTATGAGGTTAACTTAGTATATTCGCTTATCATCTTGTCTCTTATGCATGTTTCATCTATATTTTCATGGGCTTATCATACTTTAAGAAAAATACAACTCAGCTATTTTTAACACTTAATTAAAATTTTAGAGTATTGAATTTTTGCTTTAACATAAGGAATCACAATAGTGGAACATAGGAACGGAGAACATAAGTGCACTGCTTCACATCGACCGCAACACACGGACATAAGAAAGGTTGTTTATAGTCTATTTTATAAATAATAATTATAATTTAAATTTTTTAAAATAATATTATTTCATTAATGTATAGATATATTATATTAAATTATTAGATGTAAAAGTTGAAATTAATTTTTATTTGTGTGACTCAATTTTAAAAGATAAGTGCTTTATTTAAAGTTTTTCATTTAAATTGGATCGAAATGGTCGGTGACTTGATATAGGATAGGACTGGGTCATTTGTTTACCCATTTATAATATGTATTGAACTAATATAATTGAAAAATAAACTTATTAGTTTTAGAAGATGGTTGAATAAAGTTTAAAAATGTTTTAAAAGGTTTTTTATAATGAGTAGATGGTTTAAGGAAGATTGTCTACTTGTTTAAAATAAATTTAAGAAGATTTTCACAAAGAACATGTTAAAGATAGCATAAATTTGTACAAGTACAATAATTAAAGAGATAATGCTTTTTTATTATTTTACTCAATTTGAGCTACATTCAGTTCTTTTCTCAGAATTCTAAAGGGCTTTACTAATCAAACAGATTACAAATATTCTATGTCACTTCTAGCATACAATAAGTACACAAAGTCACTCCTAACTTACATTTTTATCTCCCACTAAAATAAAATCACTTTTGATTTTTAACTATTATTCTATTACTACCACTCTTGTCTACAACAAATAAAAATGTTGTTTAAGATAAAAGGAAAGCTCTAAAGATTTAGGATATATAAATGGGTAGTTCTTGCTGAGAATAACTTCATAAAGTGAAAGATCTACAAAAGTAACATACTCTTTTCTTTTTTCTTTTTCTTTGTGATGTATGAAAAATATATCAAAACACAAGAAGAGATGGTTGAATTGTGTTTTAAAACTTTTTGAAGATTTTCGTAAATACCGTTTGATGATACACAATTAGACGATAGTTTTATACTTGATAAATGTATAAAAGACATTCAAAAACTTAGTTTAAAAATTTTCTTCTTTACTTAACATAGACACAATAGCATACAATTTTATCAAGATAAGGAAGGAAGAAATTACTCAGATTTTTATATTGGTTAATTTGATAACGCATACTATGTTAGTTCTTTGTTCAATAGATTGAGTTTCACTATGCATACTAATGTTGCAAATTACCACATGATTATTGTTTTAGCTCATAGCCACTCATGACTAACCCATCGAAGATTATTTCAGAACGTAGTCACTCAAAACTCGAGTATTGTTTTGAAAATGTAACTTCTCTTGACTAACCCACCGACTATGCTTTAAAAAACTGTCATTCCTAACTAAGACAAGGTTTGTCTAGGAAGTGATCTAAAAGATTACAAGCTTTGTTCATTAAAGAGGGTAGCGTCTTTTGATGTAGACAAGGTTTCAATCACTCTTCTAGTTTGCTAACAAAGACTACACCGTCTTACAAAACTTTTAGGGCACAAAATTTTAACAGTGTTTCAGCATTTTTGGAAATCGAACTTGTTGTTTTTCTTCTTGAAGGATGACTTTATATAGGCATTGAAGAAAATAATCACTGTAAATCCTTTCCAGGTCGTTGAGCAACTTCAACTCAAAAGAATGTCTTTGTTACGTTTGAGTAACTTCAACTCAAAAGAATGCTTTTCTTACATTTAAGAAACTTCAATGTAGAGTCTTAGAACAAAAGTCCAACACCTTATGATCTTGATTAAGTGTTGAAAACAACCAAGTACAAAAGTGGTCCTGCGTCGTTTGTAAGATCTTGAAAAAAGGGAGTGTTTGGTCTGATAAATGATACAACATTGTGTAGTTGTAACATACGTATGTTTGATAAAGCTTTTACAATATCAGACTATATACACATAGTTTAAGCTAACCTCGTACTGCTCGAATGTCTATATGTTTACTTTATGCTGCAAGAAATGTTTGCTACTTCCATTTGCCAAAGATATCCATTCACAAGGGTTTACTCACTAGGGACTATAGTGTCTTACAAAGTATACAATATTTAAGAACTTTACTAGTTTGTCTGATGAAGGAAATCAAACAAATAATGGTGTCATACTGGACCAATGTTTTTAAAGTTAATAGATGCATCTGGTGATCTAAAAGACAAAGATTTTATGGCTAGACACATGAGAGATACAATTATGAGGTTGGGCCGAATAATGTGGTACAAATCATAACTGATAATGCAGCTGCATGTAAGGCTGTAGGCATGCTCATAGAATTGGAATTTTCTTAATTTATTGGACTCCTTGTGTAGTGCACACCTTGAATCTTGCATTGAAAAATATTTGTGCAGCAAAAAATACGGAAAAGAATAGTGTTGCTTATGATCAATGTTCTTAGATCTCACAAATTTTTGATGATGCTACCTTTATTAAAAAAATTATTGTTAGGCATTCTATGAGGATATCAATGTTCAACAGCTTCAACTCATTGAAGTTACTTTCTGTTGCTTCAATAAGATTTGCTTCAACAATAGTCATGCTAAAAAGGTTTAGAAGTTTGAAAAAAGGACTTCAAGAGATGGTTATTAGTGATGAATGGTCCTCTTACAAAGAGGATGATGTGGCTAAGGCACAATCAGTGAAAGAAACTTTGTTGAATGATAATTGGTGGATGAATGTTGATTACATACTTGCTTTTACTGCTCCTATTTATGATGTTCTCAGGAAAACAGATACGGATATGGCTACTCTTCACCTAGTATATGAAATGTGGGATTCAATGATTGAAAAGGTGAGAAAGGTCATATTTCAACATGAAAGAAAGACAGAAGTTGAACACTCATAATTTTTCGAGGTAGTAAACTCAATATTAATTGATCGTTGGACTAAGAGTAACATATCTCTTCATTGTCTTGCTCATTCTTTAAATCTGTTAAATTATTTTATGATTATATTTGTTGTGTTTATCTTATTTATAATATTATGTTAATTTACATTTATATATTTATAATGTTGTAGATATTATAGTCATGAGTGGTTAAGTGAAGATTCACACAGACTTGCTCCACATCAGGATGTTAAACTTACTCATGAGAGGAAGAAATGTTTTACGAGATACTTTGATAATCCAAATGTAAGGAGACAAGTAAATATAGAATTTGCAAACTTTTCAAATGGAAAAGAAGGTTTTGACGATGTTGACTCTTTAAGAGATAGAGGTAAAATGGATGCAACAAAATGGTAGATTGTTCATGGAGCTCATGCACCAACACTTCAGAAAATAGCTCTTAAGTTACTTGGACAACCATGTTCTTCTCTCTTGTTGTGAAAGGAATTGGAGTACTTACTCTTTTATACATGCTTTGAAAAGGAATAAGATAACACCTAAAAGGGCAAAAGATCTAGTATATGTCCATAGTAATCTTCGTCTTCTCTCAAGAAACTCCTCAAAATACAAAGAAGAGGAAACTAAATTGTGAGAAATTGCAGGAGATGATTTTTCATTGGATGACAATGAAATTCTTGAAATTACCAACTTATCCCTTGATGAACCAGAATTAGAAGTTATATTTTTCAATGAGGATGAAATTGCTAGCTTATCTCTTGATGAACCAGAATTAGAAGTTATATTTTTTAATGAAGATGAAATGTAGAAGTTCTATTTTTTGTTAGACTTTTTTTATAAAAGTTTATCTTTTTTATATTTTCATATATTAATATATTTTAATAAATTTATGATTATATATATATATATATATATATATATATATATATATATATATATATATATATATATATATATTGTCGTGTCCCGGTATCCTATAATTTTTAATTTAATCATATCCGCGTGTCCATATCTATGTCATATCCGTGTCCGTGTCCGGACTTCATATATGTATTATGGGTTGGAAGGTATTGAATATCATTCACGAGGAAGCTTTTTCTTTTTGAAATATCTTTCACGATGAAGCGTTTCTTGCCAAATGGTGGAAAAGAACATTAATCAGTATGCATTCATGTTTGTATGTGAATTTGTGCTAAAGAAAATAACAAATCTAAAAAGGTGAGACATTCTTCCATTAACAAAATGTTTTTTTTTTTCTAATTTGGTCATATCTAGAAAACAATTGATATTTTGTTAAAAATAATAAATATATTTTCATATATTGATATAAATATGAAGTATCAATAAGTATGTCCAGTTATAATTTAAAATATTTTCTTTTATAATTTTTGTTAATATAATTTTTATTGCCTTTATACATTAAAGAGGCATTAAATATATGTATGATTACACGCGTAATCTTATATCAAGCAGCTATTAGTTAAAATATATACTTTATATGATAAAAATAAAAGATAAATTTTTTATTAGTTTTATACTATCTCTATAAACTTAAATAACTTTTAGATATAAATATGACCGTACATGTTATCATATTAGTATTTAAAAATTATTTTAAAAAATAAAATAAAAAAATAATTAAAAAAATATGTATGATTAATGGCATCATCTTAATTGTACATAAATTAAATGTTTTTTTAAATAAAAACTCACATAAGAGTTTAAAATATCAATATATAAATTTATACTATTTTCATTTATTGTATGATTTATAAGAGTGACAGGTATAATTTCTCACACCATCTCATATTTTAAGCAATATGAATTATAAAAAGAAAATCATAAAATCTCAAACTATTTAAAAAATATTAAAATTTTAAAACTAAAGTTCATAACCACTATAATATTATGACTATTATCATTATCATTAGTAAAATAATAATAATTATTTAAATTTTATTATTATTATTATGGTAATAATTATTATTATTCTCTTAATAATTATTATTTTTATTGTTATCATAATTATTTTTATTATTATTATTATTACTATCGCAACCGGGGCCACGACGGGGACGGCGAATAAAAAATAATTTTGATTTTCAAAATAGTGGAGTCGTCACCATAATTTATTAAAGGAAAACTATGGAAAACCGAAAACAAGATAAGGCAAGTTCGCAAAACCGGATTTGGAGTCCGGGAGTCGGTTACGTGTGGGGAAGGTACTAGCACCCCACAACACCCGCCCTAGGGTGCTACCTTTAATTAAATAAGTAATTTGAGTGTGATTTTTCAAAATATTTATTTTCCCAAGAAAGAGATTAAGATAAAACAAACAAAATATTTTTTTTGGTTTTAGGGAGCCCGACAAGGTTTGACCTTGCTCCTACGTATCTCCATCAGGGATGGAGAATCAGGGTTACGTAGTTCTTTGATGATAAGATTGTTAGTTGTTTTGATTTGTATTTTTGAAAGTTTATGTTTGAAAATAGGGTAATTGAATGGTGTCAGTGTCAGGTTTAAAGCCTGGGCTTTTGAGATACAATGCCAGGCTTAAAGCCTGGGCTTTTGAGATACAATGCCAGGCTTAAAGCCTGGGCTTTGAGGAGCAGTGCTAGGTTTAAAGCCTGGACTATGAGGAACGGTGCCAAGTTTAAAGCCTGGGCTTTGAGGAATGGTGCCAGGTTTAAAGCTTGGGCTTTGAGGAACTGTGCCAGGTTTAAAGCCTGGGCTTTGAGGAACGATGTCAGGTTTAAAGCCTCGGCTTTGAGAAACAGTGCCAGGTTTAAAGCTTGGGCTTTGAGGAACAGTGCCAGGTTTAAAGTCTGGGCTTTGAGAAATAGTGTCAGGTTTAAAGCCTGGGCTTTGAGCAACCGTGCCAGGTTTAAAGCCTGGGCTTTAAGGATTGGGGTATATATCAAATTTGGTATTGGAAAATAACATGCGACAGTTATATGCAACATAGAATTGACATTTTAATTTTAATGAAATCATGCATGCAAAAATGGAACATGACTCAATGAAACTCAACTTGGGTTAAGGGTATTTTGATAATTGTGGAGAGTGTGGGTGCGGAACTTAATTCATGGGGGTGCAGGAAGTAACCCCACCAATAAGAAACTCAATCTTGGGTTAAGGGCATTTTGGTAATTGTGGAGAGTGTGGGTGCGGAACTTAATTAATAGGGGTGCAGGAAGTAACGCCACTAATAAGAAACTCAACTTAGGCTGAGGGCATTTTGGTAATTGTGAAGAGCTGGAGTGTAAATCCTAATTAATGGAGGTGCAGGAAGAACGACCCAACTCCTAAACCCTAAGCCACCACCACCCTAACCCTAAGCGACCATCACCTTTCTTCACCCATGATGAACCAAAAGCGGCAACAATGATGAGGAAGGAGTGGCGGTGGCGGCATGGTGCGGCGGCAGCGGCGCGGGGCTGCAGGCCGCCGTCGACGGGGCATTTTTTTGCACCATTTTTTGTGGCGTTTCATGGTTATTTCGATACTATTTTGATAGTAAAGTGGTGCCGTTTTGGAGATAAAACTGGTGCTATTTTTGGGGCAAAATGGTGCTGTTTTGAGTATTGTTTGGCTGTTGTTTTGGATGCATCTTGTTGAGATTAAAGGGACTACATGGTGGCTATTTTTGGAGGTAAATGGTGGCTGTTGGTGGCGCGGAAAAATGGCGGTGTCGACGGAAGTCGTTTTTGGACTGTTTTGGAGTGGTTTTGGGAGCACAAAATACAGAGACTAATGTATGGAAGATGAAATATGATGAATTTTTTATTATTTAAGAAATAAGAAAAAAAAACAAAATGCCATAAAGAGCTAAATGTCCTCCCTTTTCTTATTTTTTTATCTTTATATGAAAATGAAATGATGGAGAAATAAAAAAAACATTACAAGAAGATAAGAACACATGATTTACAAATTTCAAACTTCAAGATCCATATGAAAATCTAAAGCTTACAAATCATACCTGTGAGTGTTCTTCAAAAATGATTGTCTCCTTTTCAAAAGTTTCTTGCTTCTCAGTTTGTGGATAGTAAGACAGGAGAATCAATCTTCTCTTCTTCTCTACTTTCTCTCTCTGTTTTTTTTCTTCGTCCCTCCCCGTGTTCTTTTCTTTGACTCCAAAAAAAATGATGATCCCCCTACGTGTGCTTTTATCTCCCTTTTTTATTTGCATTATTATTATTTTTATTTTTATTTTTTCTTGAAATCAAGGTGGTTCAGAGAAGTTACCACTCTTTGACCCATTCTCCTTATTTATTATATTTTTTTTAAATTAATCTTCAAAATGAATCTACCTAGGAATTAGACTTAAGCCATTTTCTAACGGTAACAATTTATTATTTATTATTAATTTTATTTTTATGAGTAGAGAACGTGGGTTGTTTTGAACAGTTTCACAATTCTCTTTTTTTTATTTTTTTAAGAAAATATTACGTGGAGTTAGGAGAGTGAGAAGTTAGAGAGTTGACTCTTTCTTTATTATTATTATTTTTTTTACCCTAAACTTGCAAATCAAGTTTGAAAGCAGTTATTTTTACTGTTATATTTATTATTTCTTTTAAAATTCAAATTCTGTTGTTTTAAATTTTATATATCTTTATTTTATTATTTTTTTGTTATTTTCGTTTTTTCTATTATTATGAATTATTTATTTTATTTTGTTTTATTTTTTAAAATCACCACCTTTTCTTTTTTAGTCCTTTTTTTTGTAATGGAAAAATTCAATTTTTATTTTAATATTATTATTATTTTTTAAGAAAACTTAAACTAATAAATATATTTTTATGTTATTATTCATTTTTATTTCTTTTTATTTTTTATTATTATGCTTTAATTTAAAATATTACCCGAACAAAATCGGGTGTTGACAATTACCATTATCATTATTATTATCTTTATTATTATTATTATTATTATTATTATTATTATTATTATTATTATTATTATAATAAAACTAACATTAATACTGGATTTAGTTGTAAAAGGACTAATGTTTGATATTGCCATTAATAAAAAAATAATTATTATTAAAATTAATTTTGTTATTATTATCATAATAATTATTTTTACTGTCCTAATAATTATTATTCTTAATGTTATCATAATTATTTTTATTGTTATCATTATTATATTTATTATTATTACTATTATTATTATTATTATTATTATTATTATTATTATTATTATTATTAATATTATTCTTATCTTAATTATTATGATAATGAAAACTAACAATAATTCTGAATTTAGATTGATGTAGAAAGATAACAAATATCTGATAAATGGTTGAGAATGTACTTCTTCTTTTGTCTGTCTTTTCATAATGATTGATCTCCAACATTATTCAAAATATTGATTGATCTTAAGAGAATTTAATTTGTTAATACTTGTTTTAATATATTAAAATAGAAAGGTTAAAACTACACATAGTTTAAGTGATTCTAATTGATTAAATAATTGATGAAAATAGGAAGGGTGGAACCCTTTTGATATTTAATTTAAGAAAGGAAAAAGGATATTGAGGTGGCACTCCAAAAAAGTTGAGAATGTTAATGATAAGTCTTGGGGTGATCACTATAGGTTACCTTGATAAAATTTTCTTTCAAAATTTCTCTATATCACCCAATACATTTTTAAGTACATTCTTTTATAAACTAAATTATGTAAGACCCTCTAAATCTTACATTAATCCTGACTATGTAACACTTATTAGTAATTAACCCCACTATTTCTTATTTTTCACCATGAGAACATGAATGATTCATATGTTTTTTTTTATCTTTCCCAATGGTAGCTCAACCCTTTAGGAGACTTGATGGAGTACGCCTCAGCGACATTAATCAAAGAATAAAGAAGACAAAGAGCCAGAGGGAGAATTGAGAGCTTTCCAGAAGATTGGGCCTATCTCATCCTATTTGGGCTTTTAATCAGCTGTTCGGGCCCAAATACAAACATGAAGAAATCCCTTTGGAGAAAATAGAGTATTAAGGATAAGTCCTCTAATTTGTATAAATTGTTTAAAATACTTTAGAATAATTTGGGCCTTGTATTTGGGCCAAGTAGAATAAATTTGGGCCTTGTATTTTTGGGCCATGTAGTGTAAGTTTGGGCCTTGAGGTCCATAAATAATGTTGAGCTTGATCAAGGAGTCCAAGTAGCACAAGAAGCTCTCTCCTTGTGCCACTTGTTACCACCTTGTGAGAACCTTGGAGTGCAAGCTAGGTTTGGGAAGCTTGTCATAGAAGTTAGGATTAGAAGCTTGTCTTATAAGCTAGGGTTAGTAGCTTGTCTTATAAGCTAGGGTTAGAAGCTTGTCTTATAAGCTAGGGTTTCTAGACCTAGCTTCTCCATACCCTACCTATATAGCTTGCATGGGAAGCTAAGTAGCTCATCCTTTCTTCTATAAATAAGAGGTCTAGGAACCTCTCTTGTAGACTTGATTTGAGTAATAGAATGTTGCCAAATTTTCAGCATATTACCTCAAGTTTCACATTGAGTTTCTTCTCCTAGAAGCTAGAAGCTCTCTCTCTTGAAGGTTGGCCCAACCTCCTTCAAGGCTTTCACCATCTACTTCACCAACAACCTCCTTGAACGCTTCTTTCCTTGCACGCTTCTTTCCTTGCATTTCCATGGCTTCCGCATCATGAGGAGTTTCATCCACTTCTTCTATTCGGTGCTTCAAGGTTTCATCAAGCTCAACTTCCATTGAAGCTTGCACAAGAAGCTAAGGCGCCTAGGAGCTCCAGAGCTAAGCTCTCTCTTGAAGGTTGGCCCAATCTTCTGGAAAGCTCTTAATTCTCCCTCTGGTTCTTTGTCCTATTTATTCTTTGATTAATGTCGCTGGGGCGTACTCCATCACCCCCTCCATCTTGAAAGGGATCTGTCCTCAGATCTACAATGCGTTGCGGACATAAGCCTTATTATTGTTGATTTATTCATGATTTCCTCCAAGATCAAACACCATCCTCTAAAAACATGAAAATATTAAAACAGATGGCATTTTCTCATAACATTTAAAAATACAAATGAAAAGAACCCATCTTCCCAGGTTAATGTACCCTTTACCTGATGTTAAACCTGGATAGATGATCTGAAGGATACTTTTATTTTTAATTTTTGAATATTTTTCTACCCTATGAGTTTGTCTAATATTTTGATCTTCTTGTTTAATTTCAAGAAACCCACAAGGTTTTTCTATGAGTGAGGTTTTTGTGCCAATGTCTAGCTCAGCCCCAGATAAAGATTGTTCTACAAATATTTCCTCACTAGATTTTTCTGTGTAAGAGGAGTTTGTGTCAATGTCTCTAGACAATGGTTTATCTTCAACTAACTCTTCACAATATTGTTCTATGGAGGAGGAGTCAACATCTAGTTCAGCTCTAGACAAAGGTTCATTCAACTTCTCACAAGATGGTTCTAAGAGAGAGGATTTTATATCAATGTCTGGTTCAGCTCTAGACAAACATTTATCTTGTCTTTCTTGTTCTTTCCTCTCTCGTCTTTCTTTATGCTCTTTTTCTTTTCTCTCTTTTTCCTTATGAATCATTCTATTTATTTTTTCTTCTATAAGCTCTATCCCTTTAAGTTCATGACCTAAGTGAGCTAGATGTTTTTCTAATCTGTTTATTCTTTCTATCTTCTTCTCCTCTTCTCTCTTTTCCAAATATGAAGGCGAAACAAATTTTCTTTTCATACACGCCTTCAACTCTTTCCATTCAATATTTTAAATTTCCTCCCAATTGAGACATTATATTGCCTTTGTTTCCACCAAGACATGACATATTCCTGAAAACTTGAAGTAGCCATGGATAATTTTCTAAATTCTTATACTTGGTGGAATTCAAAAAGTTCTTCAACCTTCATCTCCCATCCTAAATATTCCTCAAAATTATTATATCTATAGAACATAGGAAGGTTAATCTTAAGCTCTATAAAATGGAAATGACTTATAGGCTTAATCCTCTGTATGATAATCTCTAACACTCTCATACACATGACAATGATCACTCATTTTTTTTTTCGTCTATAAAGATTTTCACAAGTACTTTGAAAATAAGATTTTCGAAACAATGAGTGATAAAATGTTTTCACAAAATATTTTTAAGTTTTGGGTGAAATTCCCTACAAAGAAATATCAGTGAAAGGCTTCAAAGTAGACTCCCAGGAAAGAGAGGTGCGTCACTTAGACAACTTAAGTACCAAGTCTTTCCTAGCCAGAGTTTTCCTCATTCCTCGTCCAAAACATCTTTAAATAGAAAACTTCAAAACATTTTTCCCTTATTGTGCATGTTAAATCCTAAAAACCAAATGAAGGTCAATCTAACGAAAGTGAGAGAAATAAATCCTAATTGCCATAGAGACCTAATAAAGAAAATAATAGAAGAAAGTTGCAAGAATGTAAAATAAAGCAAATAGATGAATTTCTTAAATGAAAGTGCAAGTGACACTTAGAACCCCTTGACACACTTCCATGTCTACACGCTTAGACTATTCCACTAATGAAAAAGAGTTTTGCTAATTACAACTCAATTAAATACAATGAAAATGTTGCTGAAAATCAAAATTCCTAAACTATGCACTCCTTGTGTTTGTAAATTTGCCTCACTAGTGTATCACTCCTTTGGTGTACTTTGTTCAAGAAAACTTTTCTGCAGCATTACCACATTTCTCATTGTGAATCATTCTCCAAAGGAGTGATACAAGGCAATAAAAGCTAATTTGAATAGCACAACTCAAAGGATTATAAAATGACAAACTCAAAGGAATGTAATTAGAAATGGCAATCAAGAAATTAAGGCTTAGAATGGAAGTTTAGCACTCAAAAGATGATCTAGGAATGACTCTAGAGTAGATTAAGAAACAACAAAAAAAGACTAGAATTCATTCCTGGCAGTAGTATGTGCGTGATTTATGGAAATCGGTATAGTTCTCCTTTTGTCTTGAAATTTTAACCACAAACTCACAACACAGTAAGGAACGTCCACTCCAAATTTCAGAAATTACGGACCAATATTGCGCTCGGACTAAATCCAACACAGTGAGCAATTTCAGTACAGTGGCAGTTTTCTAGTTCATACGCTAATTCTCTGGCAGCGTCATTTGTGCAATTTATGACAAGTAATTTGCAATGTATTTTTGCATGAAATTTTTATCTCAACTGCTCAACACTTAAAAGAAACTCCTTGCAAAAATTTGGCTAAAAACAACACTGGAATCCTCCTAAAAATGTTCAAGACCGAGAGCCTTCTGCTTCACGTTTTTTTTTCTCTGTTTTTTTTTCTCTGGCACTTAGGCTCCTGGCAATCTTTATTCAAAGCATTGTTGTAACTAATCCAGAGCAAATTTTTGCACAAAATTTTTACCACATATTCTCAACATATTGATCTTATTTCACATAAAAATTTAGCACAAAACAGTGATTGGATAAGGTGCAATAATGTTTTTACAGAGAGCAAATCATCAGCACAGTAATGCAATTTTTCTAGTTCCAAAAGTTCTCGAGCAGCAGTGTTTGAAAAATTTATCACAGTCCAATTACTTGGAAATAGATCACCAAATTTTTAACATACATTACTAACTTCTCAAACTATGATAACTCCAAATTTGAGGAATTAAAAGTCACTGGATTAGATGCAGTAATTCAATCACAGAGGCACAATTACACATTCTGTCAGAATTCTAAACATCAACAACATTTGGCTTTTTCAATTTATATCTTTTGTTGTATTTCGAATCTGAATGCACCTTTTTAACACAACATATTTAACATATGAAAAAAGCCTCTCTCAAATTTTCACTTGAAAAAACGTAAGAATCCAGTGGCAATAAATCGTCCAACTCAGTGATCAAAGATGCAAACAGTTTCAGAACAGAGTCAAGAAACCTATGGATTCTAAGGAGTTTTTGAACAAACTACAAGACATAGAGGAGTATTATGACTCGAAGAAACTCACTAATGATCTAATAGTGAATTAAGGAACTCAAAATTGCAAAATAAAAAGGCACACAAAAGCACACTCTATGACACAATACATCTAACACATTTTGCTCATAATTTTCTGCATAAGCATTTGCACAAACACCTAATCTACAAGTGTAAACCTAAGGAGTTTATGACAATTTGGAACCATACATGACTTTGACATATACTATGGATCATAAAATTGAAAGCTAGAACACAAACGAACAATTTGAACCGATTAAAATCAAAGAAGACACAAGAAATATAAAAAACAGTTTATAGCACATACAAGAACACCTAAAAAATGTATTTTTAGAAGGTTCAAGAAGATTGATGTGTTTTGAACTGTTTAAATTCAACTAAAGCATTTTCAATCGAAGGAAAACATTCAAGACATGCAAAAACAGTGGTATACAACATGGAAAAGCTAAAACAAAAATGAAAAGGATCAAGAACTTAGCTCTTGAAGACCAAAGCTCATGATACCAAATGATGGAGGACTTCCTAGGTGCCTTAGCTTCAATGAAAGTTGAGCATGATGAAAAGTTGAAGCACCGAATAGAAGAAGTGGATGAAACTCCTCATGATGCAGAAGCAATGGATGTGGAAGAATTCACCATGGAAGGAAGCGTGAAGGTGAAGATTGGTGAGGTTTTGGTGAAGTAGATAGTGAAGGCCTTGAAGGAGGTTGGGCCAACCTTCAAGAGAGAGCTTCTAGCTTCTAGGAGAAGAAACTCAATGTGAAACTTGAAGCAATGTGCTGAAAATTTGGCAGCATTCCATTACTCAAATCAAGTCTACATTAGAGGTTCCTAAACCTCTTATTTATAGAAGAAAGGATGAGCTACTTAGCTTCCCATGCAAGCTATCTAGGTAAGGTATGGAAGAAGCTAGGTCTAGAAACCCTAGCTTATAAGACAAACTTCTAACCCTAGCTTATAAGACAAGCTTCTAACCCTAGCTTCTATGACAAGCTTCCCAAACCTAGCTTGCACTCCAAGGCTCTCACAAGGTGGTGACAAGTGGCACAAGGAGAGAGCTCCTTCTACTTGGACTCCTTAATCAAGCCCAACATTATTTATGGACCTCAAGGCCCAAACTTACACTACATGGCCCAAAAATACAAGGCCCAAATTTATTCTACTTGGCCCAAATACAAGACCCAAATTATTCTAAACTATTCTAGACAATTTATACAAATTAGAGGACTTCTCCTTAATACTTTATTTTCTCCAAAGGGATTTCTTCATGTTTGTATTTGGGCCCGAACAGTTGATTAAAAGCCCAAATAGGATGAGATGGGCCCAATCTTCTGGAAAGCTCTTAATTCTCCCTCTGGCTCTTTGTCCTCTTTATTCTTTGATCAATGCCGCTGGGGCGTACTCCCTCAAGACCTAAAGCAAATTAAAGAAGTGAGGCCTTTTTTAAATTAATAAAATGATTAAAATTATAATATTTTTATTTAAAATTTATTTTTTGAACTTTTCGTGATGAAAAAATATCTATCAAAATTATCATAATTAATTTTATTTAAATTATCTTTTTCAATAGACAATAAAGTTATTTCATTTAATCTTTGTTAAGACATTACGCTATATATATATATATATATATATATATATATATATATATATATTTTTTTTTTTATATA
>Ga0209700_106666_pt1 | contig 17518 bp, 12 predicted proteins | sample SiratroredBW_FD_187528 | JGI IMG/M metagenome (GOLD analysis project Ga0209700, IMG submission 187528) | Root nodule microbial communities of legume samples collected from California, USA - Siratro red BW (SPAdes) (version 2) | ecosystem: Host-associated > Plants > Roots > Nodule | place: USA...
TGAAAAAAAAAAAACACCACATGCAAACACCATTTATCTAGGTAAACAAAATACTCAATTTGACTCCAAAAGGGTAAATAACAAAAATGAACTTACTTTAAATAAACTTCTGATAAGACAGTCTCACTCTAATCACCGTTAAGAGTCCATAGGTGATCTCCGATCGTCAATCTGATGAAGGATGAAGTAGAAATATAGAGAGAAAACTAGAGAAAAAAAATAAAATCTATTATAGAAAGATGATAAATATATTATAATAGAACCTGAATAATGATTTTTTTTATTTATATAAATTTTCACTTTAATAATAAAATATTCAGGTATCATTTTAATTATACTATTTGTACTCTCTATATATATTTTCTAAGTCCTTATAAACAACTTATTATTATTATTATTATTATTATTATTATTATTATTATTATTATTTTAATAATTTAATTATATATTTTTTTAATTTCAATTCTAATATACATTATCATTTTTTATTAAAATGGGTTAAAGTCTATTTATTTTTTTGGGAAGGTTGTCAAAACATTTTCACATATTAAAGAAACAGGGGTGAATAAATTCAGTATAACAAGACATATTTTGTTTATAATATAATAAAAAAGAATTAAAATCTTAGTACAACAATTTATGTTATTTTTATTTTAACTCCATGATTAATATAATTAAGCACTATTTAATCTTAAATAATTATAATATATTTATTAACAAAATTGAGATTAATACATAATTAAGTTTGAAAAAGTCACAAAGAATTTAAGATTTATAAATAAAAAATAAACATAAAAGATAGATTTTTTAAAATATTAATTATATATTATATTAATTTTTCGTTTAATAATCACACTAAACAATTATTAAAGACAAAAGTTACCTTCAATTATTTTAGCCATTAAACGATTTCAAACAAAATTATTGTATTAAAAGTAAAATATATTAATATTTATTGTAATAAAATTACTATGTACATAAAATATAATTATATTTCCTCTGGACTAACTTTTGAATCACTTTTACTTAAATATCCACGTCCATATATATAAGGACGAAAGACACGGCACGTTAGCACAAACAATTAACGTGAATGGAACACAGAGAGAACCTTCCATTCAAGCGGCATGAATGTTAGTTTTCTTAGTGCTTTCTCGTTCGTCGTAAACGCGGACAACAATCAGAGTACAAATCCATCGATATAACCTAAGATCTCATCAAATTTTCATTCCAACGTTAAATTTTTTCTAAACCCCAAAAAATCACGAAACAATGGAACCCGAACCCAGATGCATGGAGGTGAAACTCATCTCGTGCAAGGACCTCAGAGCCTTCAACTTTTTCCAAAAGCTCACAGTTTACGCCACCGTCTTCATCGACAGCGAGGATCCGAAGAGGGAAATGACGGAGGAGCGCAAGCAGCGACAGCGAACCATAACGCACAGAGAAAGCGACGCCGATGGCAGCAACCCCGAGTGGAACCACCAAGCGCGGTTCGATTTGGGGTGGCTTTCGCACTCGCCACGCCACTCCGATTATGACGATCTCTTCCTCTGCTTTGAGTTCCGCCACGACGGCCTCATCCTCGGCGATAAGGTCGTCGGCGAGTGCCGCGTGACGTTTGCCGATTTGATCCGAGACGCTGCTGCCGGCACAGCGAGGTTCGTGAGTTACGAGGTTCGATCTGCCGAGGGAAAGCCCAACGGTATCTTCAATTTCTCGTACAAATTGACTGGGATTGGGATTGGGATTGGAAGTGGGAGTGGGAGCGGGACCCACTCATCGCAGATTCTCGAAGGGAGAATCTCGGGGTACCCTGTTCTGGCGCCGGAGGATTGCGCCTGTGCTCCTAACAGGGTACAATATCCCACGTGCGAAATCGATAACACGTGCTGCTACCCAACGGTCGCGTTGCCGGTGGGTTCTCCCGTCTATCCCCCAGCTGCTCCACCGCCGCCGGCTATGCTTCCACCCTACGGAGGATATCATTTCAATTATCCACATCCGCCACCACCACCGCCGGTTGTGTATCCATATCCTCCGCCACCTCCTCCGGCGGTGCATGCTTACCCGCATTTTGGGCCGGAGGCCCATCCTTGGCCACAGGGCCCGTATTCTGAACACAGGTGGTAATGGACTAATGAAGAGTTCAAAGCCCGTTCTGAAGTTTTTACTTTAACAACGTATAGCTGTAGAGTTTTTTTTTTTTTTTTTTTTTTTTTTTTTTTTTTTTTTTTTTTTTTTTTTTTTTTTTTTTTTTTTCTTTTAGGGTTTTCCATATTTTATATACGGAAATTTTGTTATAAACTTTTTTGTTAATATTTGGAACTTCTTCGTTATTTATTGTTGTTTCGGTAAAATGACTAATTTTAAGCGTTTCTTAATCAATATAATAACTATAAAAAACAATCACTAGTATTCAAAACTAGCAGAGGCATTGTCTTGTAGGCTCATCACCTAATTTCTATCGAATAAAGTTTCTAACTTTGTATCAACAATAGCGCTAGGTTCCGAAGTAACAGACTAGATTCTTACTTGCATGTTTGGTTGGATAAATAAAATAAAGCAAATTATTATACTTATTCATAAGTATTTTTAGAAAAAAATATTCTATAAGTTAAAATTGGTTTATGTAAAAACTAATTTGTCGAGGTTTTATTATATAATATTTTTTCTATTTCTTTTTTGCGTTCTTAAATCAAATATAAACTAAGTTTTAATCATAGAAAAACTTATTTTTATTTTTTCTTAATTATTTGTGATGAAGTTTGTCTAAACAAACTTTTTATAATGTTAATATTATTTTGGAGGTAGAATATTATCGTACATTGTTGTCAGTAGATAAATCCGTAACACAAAATTAATAAAAAAAGAATATTGTTTTAATCGTTGTATTTGATAGTTTTCAGTACATTTGAGTGGATAGTAAAGTGAGGTTCTCCCTTATACCAATCAAATGTTTGACTCATTGTTAAGACAATTGTCTTTTAGTCATCCACCACAAGTAATCATGAAATCTTTTAGACTTCATATTATTCACTTAAATAGTATAGTTTATTGTTAATGGAGAACTCAATTATAACTTTCATTTTTGTTTATTATTGGAAAAAAAATCAGAAACCCTTCTAAGGAATCAAATTATAACCTAGTTTTTCAATTTAAAAAAAAATTAAAATCATGAAAAATTTAAAAAATAAAAAATAAAAATATAATAATAAAAATAGCTAATATTTATAACATTGGTAATATTTAAAATTTATTTTATAACAATTTAAATATATTGTTAAATGTAATTAATATTAAAATTTTGTTAAAAAATATGAAAATTAAAAATGTAAATATTGATTTAAATTAATGATGTGAGTGCATTTGTATTTAAATTTATTTATATAAAAAATATCGATAGTATATTCATGTTTACGAAATCAAACTTAGTGTAATATCTTGTTTGTAATAACTAATTCATATAAGATATATAATTTTGTTAAGTGTAATAAATAGTTTAAAATTGAATAAATGAATTTAGTTTTAATCATAACATTCACTACAAGAAAATCATTAATGATAACTAATTTAGAGACAAAAAATAATTAGTCATTATACTAACTAATTTAGTGACAAAAAATAATCGTTATAAAAAAATTATTAATTAACAACTAATTTAGAGACAAAAAATAATTAATCACTATATTGACTAATTTAGTGATAAAAAATAATCATTATAAAAAAATTATATTTAAACTAAAATTTCATTAATTATTTTATAAACTAAAATTATTGATATAAAAAATAATTTTTATTATTAATAAGTTTATAATATAAACAGATATCATATTTAAACAACTGATAATAATAATTTTTTTTAATAACTAAATTTTAAAAAAATAATTATTAATTTATAAAACATTTTAAATTAATATCAATAAATTTAAAATAGTATTTATTATTAATTAATTAAAAATAATAATATATTACTTATAATGTTTTAAGAAGTTACCGTTCCCTTCACTTTACTGAGGAAAAAGAGAAGGCAAATGCTTTGGCACCTTCATTTTATGATCTTCTTCTCTGAATCCTCGGTAATATTACACGATCTTCCTCTCTGAACCCTAATCTTCCTTACCTTTCATCTCACTCTCTCTTTATTGCATTTAGATTCCAAACCTCTCACTCTCTCTTTGCTGCATTCAGATCCCAAACCTCTCACACTCTTTGCACTAACCAAACGCATTCGAAGACGTTTTCAATTGCTAGCCCAGATTCTGAAAATGGAGCTCTGACAATATTTCTCCTTTGTTACTGGTGTAGGTAAAGTAATCTCTAATATCTGTTTCTCTCATTCAAAATTTTGTTTGTAATGTTTGGAAATATAATTTGTTTATTTGTTTTCTTAGCTTATTCACTGGATGCTTTATTGTAGATTTTGTAAAAATGAATAGTAAGGATAGAGACTGAGATGATGTTCTCTTTATTTAATATTTGGGGTTAGGGTTTCTTCTCTCTATTTGAGGTTAGATTCTATTGGAAAAGGTTGAAAACTAATTGACGGTGAATGGATGAGAAAAAGAAACTGGTGATATTTCTTTTTATTAGTTTCACTTTGCGGAGGTTGTGGGTTGAAATGATGGCAAACATTAGTGACTCCGTTGGGGAGTCACAATCAGAGATTTTTGGTGGTGAAGCTTTAACAACATGCTGGAGCAAGTTTGTTCAAAGTTTACATTTCATGCTTAGGATTGTTAGTTAGTGATGGAGTGTTGAAATGGTTTGCCAAATATTTAATTTAACTTTCCACATATTTGGTTGGTGTAGTCAGTTTACTTTGTTTTGTTCGACCAACTCGGGCGTAATCTTCAAAATTACTGGTGGTATAGTATTCACAAGTGATTATTGAGGATCTTCAAAATTCGTTGTCAGTTGTTACTTGCTAGAAAAACACTTGACATTTACTTCATTTATCCTGCCCTTGTTTGTTCTTTTGGTGCTTTTGTTTCCTCCTATGAATGAGAGAGGTGTAGTATGTAGTATGTTCTACCAGACGTGGAACAGAGAGGACATTACGGAAAATCTAACTTGCAATTAAAATTCATGTCCTGCATAATCAATTGAATTTATTTGGGGGAAGTATCGGTTGTCACTTATTTGTATTGCTTACTCTCAAATCAAAACCTATAAGTGAAAATTATATGGTTAAGTTTTTTCCTTAGAGACGTTATAATTTATAATATCTTAGATTATCTAAAATAGCTTAGCTACTCAAAGGCAGATTTAATTTACCAATAACTAGAAATATCACTTGAAGTTTGCCAAAGCTAAAATGTAGTTCGTGTAACTTCACTGAAGGTATGCATACAACTATTATTTAATATATAGAGACCTTGGTCAAGGATAAATATTAACTACCTAATATTCTATCTTAATATTGATTACATGTTGAAAGTGTAACCTTCACGAACTTTACTTTTGGAGATGACCATGCAAGACTAAATGCAACGGTGCATGCACCTCCTTTTGTTATGTTTATTTTATTCCCTTTTGTTAACTCACTAACATCCTACTTCTTTCTCTTCTTGTCACTGTCTATGGAATCATTGCTTTGTTAATATAATCGTTATTTTTCACAAGACTTGAAATGTAATGAATATATAGGGACCAAAGCTGAAACAAGCACACAAGAGTTTATGACTCTGTTTGAAGAATGTATGATTAGTTTTTGTGGGCCACGAATTTCTTTTTAATCCCCCAAATCACGTCCTCCTTTACGGATGGACATGTGAGTGAACATGCATTTACTGTATACAACCAACTATGTCTTTAATTTCGTATCAAGAGTTAATGGGTGCAGAGTGATCATACTCACGTGTTTAATTAAATTTTTATATTAATTCTTGATTACTTATTTTTACTCAATCCATAGTTTTGTCAATCTTTTTATTATTATTTAATCTTCATCATCATCATCATTCATTTCTCACTATTATTAACATCATTATCAAATTGTTATTATTAGTATATTCTTAAAACTAATAAATAAGTACATAAGGTTGTTAAGCTTAAAACATGGTGAATGGTGTTATATTATTAGTTTAAAACAATTTTTCTATTTTATTTATTGATTAGGATATTACTAATTTTAAACTATAATCATGACTATATTTAACTGAAAATTGTATTCCAGGTCAATTCGAGTCCATTTGTTACTTTGTCTTGCCTCCTAAAGACCTTTGTCTGTCAAATTTATTTTTGCATGGCTAATCATTATTAACTGAATATACTGATTATCCCTATGGTTGCTCCTGGCTTGTGGTCTGATGTTGTTTTTTTTTTTGCTAACCCTTTAGTAACTCTTTTAATTGTTTGAAAAGTATAATACGAGCAATTTAAAATGAATTTATTTGTTTTGATAATTGCTCATTTAATAATATTTTTGTGTATCTCAGGTTCTTCAAGCATTAAAGTGAGGGATGAGTGCACGGGAGCAGTTCAGAATATTTAGCTTCTAAACCTATTTTGGTCTAGTTGAAACCTCATTCAGAGAAAAAAAGGTTTGACACTTTTTATTTTGGTCATTCTATTTTTTTTCTACAACTTTCTTTAAATAAATTAAGCAATGATAGTGTATTTTGCATCTAATAGTATAGTTTTTGGAGGATATAGTTTATTGTTCTCAAATAAATTAAGCACTGATAGATTATAAACTTTTTTTAATAGTTGAATGATGCATTATGTTATATGATAGATTATGGATATTCGTCAAAATCGAAGTTGGATGTATAATAGATTAATACCTAATAGAAGGGGATATAATGAAGCATTTTTAAAAGGAGTGGATGAGTTTGTGTCCTATGCATGTCAAGAAAGGAATTTGTCAAATGGAAAAATAAGATGTCCTTGTTCTAAGTGCAAAAATCTAAAGTTCTTCCATTTTGAAGAAGTTAAAGTTCATCTTTATAAGAAAGGATTCATTCGTGGATATTGGTATTGGACATGTCAAGGAGAAAGTGACCCAAACATATGCATTGATACTAATCCTGAGATTTTCAGTACACAGGAGGGACACCTCAATAGATTTGAGAGCATGGTTTATGATGTTGTTGATGTAAAGTATGAAATGGATCATGATCAAGAAATGGATGACTCTCCAAGTATGGATGAGATTCCAAATATAGAAGCTCAAAAATTTTATAACTATTAGATGCTGCCCAAAAACCATTATGGCCTGGTTGTAATAATCACACTGAATTATCGTTTGGTGTTAGATTTTTGACAATTAAATCAAAGGAAAACATGTCTCAAAGATCTTGTGATCAAACATTAGCCCTTATGAAAGAGACCCATCCTACTAGTAATCTTATTCCTAAAGATTTCTATAGGGCTAAAAAAATAGTCTCAAAACTTGGTTTAACTGCAAAAAGGATTGATTGTTGTGTTGATGGTTGTATGTTATTGTACATTGATGAAGAAATGCAGTTAAAAGAATGCAAATTTTGTCATAAACCACGTTTTCAAATGCAAGACATTGGTAGAGGTAAATAGAAGGAGGTTCCTATTAAGAGAATGCATTATTTACCTCTCATTCCTAGGCTTAAGAGATTATATGGCTTCATGAGTTTGCTTCACATATGAGGTGGCATCATGAAAATAGATGAGAACCTGGGGTGTTGTGTCATCCATCTGATGGTGAAGCTTGGAAACATTTTGATAAAATGTATCCTGAATTTGCAGTTGAACCAAGAAATGTAAGGTTAGCCTTATGCTCTGTTGGTTTTTCATCTTTTAATAATTCGAATCCACCTTATTCTTGTTGGCTGGTAATTGTCACTCCTTACAATCTTCCTCCACAATTATGCATGACTACTCCTTTTATGTTTTTGACATTGATTATTCCTAGGCCACATAGTCCAAAAGGTAAAATAGATGTTTATTTGCAACCATTGATTGATGAGCTAAAACAGTTATGGAATGGAGTGTTGACATACGATATTTCAAGAAAACAAAATTTTATGATGAAAGCTGCATTAATGTGGACTATTAATGATTTTCCTGCATATGGAATGTGTCGGGTTGGAGTACATAAGGGAGATTAGCATGTCCATATTGTATGAACCAATCAAAGGCTTTTAGATTGAAAAGTTGTGGGAAAGTTTCTTGGTTTATTCCCATCGTCAAATTTTGCCTATGAACCATTCATTTAGAAGAAATAAGGATGCATTTTATAAAAATTGAATTGAAAAGTCTCAACCTTCACATTTTTTGACTGGTATTGAATTATGAGAACAAATTCATTTTTTTCCAAAAATAACTGAAGTTGTTCCTTGTATATGTGATGGACATGGTGAGTCTCATTTTGGACAAAACAAAGCATCTTTTAGGAGTTGCCTTATTGGAAAACCAATTTGATAAGACATAATCTTGATGTAATGCATGTAGAGAAAAATGTGTTTGATAATGTCTTTAACACAGTGATGGACATAAAAGATAAGACCAAAGATAATGTTAAGGCAAGAATGGACTTGAAGGAATACTGTAAGCGTAGAAAACTAGAACTACAAGTGCAGCCTAGTGGAAAAGTCTTAAAGCCTAAAGTAAAGTTTGTTTTGTCTAATGAACAAAAAAATGTTGTTTACAAATGGATTAGTGGATTGAAAATGCCAGATGGGTATGCCTCAAATTTGCGTAGGTGTGTAAACCTAGATCAAAGGAAGTTGTTTGGAATGAAAAGTCATGATTGTCACGTGCTAATGGAAATGTTGTTACTTATTGTTTTTCGTGCACTTCCTTATCAAGTGTGGAATCCTATAGCTGAATTAAGTAAGTTTTTTAAGGATTTGTGCTCAACAATTTTGAGAGTGGATGATTTGTTATTAATGGAAAAGAATATAATCATTACAACATGTAAGTTGGAACGAATATTTCCACCTGGATTTGTCAATTTCATGGAGCATCTACCTATTCATTTACCTTATGAAGCAAGAGTGTTTGTACTTTCATAATATGTTGTAGTCCTTTGGAGTTTTTTTTGTTTCTTTTTTTAAAGTGGAGACTGATTTCTATGCTACATTGCAAGAGAAGAAGAAGTACGTAGTCCAATGAGAAAAAGGAAAAGCTACATTACGAATGAGAAAAAGAAAAAGCTACATTAGTGATTGCATTTTGTTTTCAATTTTAATGTGCATTAATAAATGGAATTGATGATTTGCTACAATGTAGATGGCATTGTTGTTGATTGTTAATTTTATTTCAATCAAGGGTTTATAAAGCATAATTTTTAGAGTCTCGGTGACTGCATCAACAATATTTGTCACCAATATCAAAGATCTTGTTAAGACCTTGCTATTGAGTATGGTATCACATTGAATTTATAGTGGTTTTTGAATATCAGTGAGAATCAATGTCCTGTAAATTCTCATGTTACTTAGCTTTTAAGTTGCTTGTTGTTTTAAGTTTCTCACTTCGATTTGTTGAGGATTTTAATGTTTGTATCAAGTAGTCAGACTTTGATGATATCATGTATGGTATAAAGAAAAAGAAAAATAATTTTACTTTTCTATTCTAAATTATTTTAAAAATAAAAAAAATATGATATCACAAATTTAATTATTGAAAAGTATGATATTATCATTATTTAGAGGCCAATATAGTGACATTTTTTTGGTATTTATATTTGGTCACTAAATTAGTTTTAATGAAATTGGTCATTAAATTGGTTACAATAAAATTTGTCACTAATTTGATTTCAATTAAATTGGTCACAATGAAATTGGTTACTAAATTGGTTTCAATGAAATTGGTAGCTAATTTGATTTCAATAAAATTGGTTACTAAATTGGTTTCAATAAAATTAGTCACTAAATTGATTTCAATGAAATTGGTTACTAAATTAGTTTTAATGAATTAACTATCAAAGTTTTAGCCACTTTTTATTATTAGATTCTAAATTAGTCTCTAATTAAATTAGTGACTAATTTTATTACTTTAGAGACCAATAAATTAGTTTCTAAAAATAACTTTTCTTTTAGTGATTTATAAACTTATTATTGAATATATATTCTAATTAAAATTATTAACATTTACAAACTTATTAAATATTACAGTTTCACATTTAAATGTTCATTTGTCACAATAGTATCAATAATGCTCACACCTTTGCCATTATTTGCATTGCATTCTAACTTTATGTAATTAGATCTCTCACTTCTAACTTCAACATGAGAAAATGATCTTTATTATCACATTACGAAGTAAGAAAATTCATAATTATAAAGTATCATCACAACAAAATAATCAATTATAATAATAATAATAATAATAAAAAAGTTAAAAGTACCTAAAAAAATAAATCTTTGAAAAATAACTTCTAAATGTTGTTTTCTCTTTGGGATTAAGCTAATTAATGTTTTCTCTTTAGTAAAACTAAAAAGAAAATATATAACTTTTTCTTTATTATTTTGGTAAGGAAAGAAATGGAGTTAGTCCAGATAATTGACCCCACTTAAATAAGAAACTTTAAGCATTTCTTAATCCACATAAAACATATGATGAATTAATCGTGCTAAACAAGAATCAATTTCATAGTTGTAGTTTTACTTTAGCTTCCATTAAATTAAGTTTGTATCAAATGGTAGTGCTACGATAAGTAGGTTAGATTTTAATTGCAAGATTCTTTCATTTAAAGAAATTTATGTGTGACGAGGGTAATATTCGGTCTGTATTTTTAACTTTTTTTAGAATAAAATTAAAATATTTTTTATTGTGATTTTTAAAACATTTGAGTAAAAAAAATTAATAAAATAAATATTTATTATGAACTATTTGTGCAGACTTTACTTTTGATAGCAAAGGAGGTGGTTAAGATATTGGTTGAGGTTGAGGTTAAACTTATATGATAGGAGTTGATAGTGTAGGAGTGATTGGAAAAGACAATGTTGTTAAAGGCAATGGTTTGAAGATTTTTTCGCAAATATTTTGTCTCATTTTTTTTAGTAAGAAATATTGACTTATTGTTTGGCATTTTACTTTGTCAATATTCTTAATTATGGTTTGCATCGTATTCGTAAATTAGGCAAAGGAATCAACAATAACCATGGGAGGGATAAGTTGATTGTTTTAGGAGTTAGAAGATGTTGCTCTAAATTGAGCTTTATAGTGAACATATTCTGAAGTGATTATGGATAAAGAAGAATACAATCAAGAAAGAGAAGATGATTTAGAAGATAATCAAGAAGTCATAACAAGGAACATGGTGAGAAGATTCAGAAGAGAAAAAATAAAAATGATTGAAAAAGAAATTAAGAAGAAAAATCTTTCACAATTTTAGAAGATTTTAGAATATTCTAGAAGGTTTAAGAATGTTCTAGAATATCCTAGAATGTAAAAAGTTGGACAAACAAAAGGTTAGAAAGACATATGTAAACGTTGTAACTTCTTTCACATATCACTTTCAAGTTCATGTTCTGGTTGTAACTTTCTTCACATGTCACTTTCAAGTGCATGTGATGTTTATAACTTCCTTGACATGTCACTTTCAAGTGCTTTGTGATGGTTGCAACTTCCTTCATATGTTACTTTTAAGTACATGTGAAGGTTGTAACTACTTCACATATAAGATTAATACATGATTAATTTATTAAATTTGTGTAATAATAGGATTATTGTTCACAATAAGTGTAATCATTAGCTTAGTATTTTTCACACTACTGTACTAAATAGTTTGTGTTCACATTTAGGAAATCGTTAGTCTTATTTTCAGTTCACTTCATACTCATTTTTTCACGCCTCTAGGCTGAATTCAAAAGTCTATAAATAAAGGTTTCCTCCTTTGTAAATTTACACTTGAATATTGAATACAATTCCCTTTGTGAGAATACATAAATATCTTAAGAGTATGAAACTCTTTAAGTGCAAAATCTCTATTGCACCTATAAGTGGAAATATCTCTAATGTATCATGTTCTTTTACCTTTTCTTGACTTAATCTATTCTATAATTTCTTTTTCAAGTTTTTCCTTGTTTATGTCTTATTCTACCTCTTTCACAAGTATTCTCCCCTTTTTGTGGAGTTTTCTTATTCTACAACACCTCTTTTAGATGACAGATCTTTTATCCCTTAAAGAATAACATCATAATGGGTTCTTAACAGCACCTTATGCTCTTACTTGAGATTAAGTCTCAACTTGTGCTTTTGCCTTATCTTCAACAATATACTCTTCCCTTTTGTGCTTTTCAAGAGCAACAATTTCTTAGTGGGCAACATTTACCCTTATATATTAATCAAATTGTAGCAAAACATCACAGGGTGGTGTGAAGAAAGTTATAGGAACCTACAAGTTGAAATCAAGGTGGAATAGACTTCGATAACTATCTCACTCCAGTCGAACTATCATCTAAGGTTATAGTTCTGGTGTCATTTGGTTGATATATAGGTGTTGGTTCTAAGAAATATATATATATATATATATATCTTCACATGGCAATCAACAACATCACTAGATTTGGAAGACCCAACTCTAGGGGTATCTTCTAACTTGAGAAATAAGGTATATAAGTTGTTACTAGCATATGCAAGCTTTAAGCTCAGTTATTTCCTTCATGAAGCATTCACTGCCACAATTGTGACTTCAATCATAAGATGGATTGATGAAGACTACTTTCAGATAAGAGGGCATGATGTGGTTGAAAGGTTCATCTAACCTTAACCTTGAAGGTTTGAAGGTCCAAGGATGGTAGGTGTGGAGCAACTTGGTCTTGATACATCAAGATTAACCTGAAGAAGATTATCCCAAACAAAGTTATAATGCATGTATAAATTTAAGTCACTTATTTATTTTAAAATTTCATAATTTTGAAGAGTCCTAAAAGTCGTTTTGGTCCGATGAAGATCTTCCTCTAGATCCTTAACCTTGCTTCTTGCAAAAACTCCATTACAAGCTTCTTGAATTGCTTAGATGCTTATCTCCCTTTGTTTGGCTTTAATCATGTTACTTATAGTTACTCCCTTGTATTGGTGCTTTTGTATCCATGATCTCAACATCCCAACCCTCCCCCACCCCATTTTGAGAAGGATTCATCCTTGAATCAAGTGTAAATATACCAAAAAGGAGATAAATCACCAACCTTGGAACTATGACTCACAACATAATCATTAGGGAGGTCAAGTATGTAGGTTTTATTATTTATTGTTTGTGGCACATGGAAAGAATCGCCACCTCTAGGTTTGATTTTAATTTTTTCTTTGAGTTGGAAATCTATCCTTTCTCAGAAAGAACCCAATGAAAAAAATATCACTTTCTTTTTCTCTTTGTTGGCATGCTTAACATAATATTCATTTTTCTTTTTTATTTTCTTACATGATTTGTGCATGCAAATCTTTACTCATTTGTTTTATTTTAAACCATCAAATCAAAAACTAGCAGTAGTATTATCATTAAAATGATAAACTATCTCAAATGGATAATGAGAAGTTATAGAGCCTACCACAGGATTGTAAGAGAATTCTACATGAGGAAGTACCACTCTCTCAAATTTTTTGATATAAATCATCTTAAGATTTGTGTGAGAGTTTTATTCACTAATTTTGTTTGAACATTCATTTAAGGGTGACAAGTAGTGGAAAAATTAAGTTTAGTACCAAGCTTTCCACAAAAAATCCTGCAAAAGTGACCGAAGAACTTGGCATACCTATTAGACACAGTGCGTATATGATCCCATGAATTTTCACATCTTCCTTAAAAAATAGGTTAACAATAACATAAATATCATCTACTTTGTGGTTCGAATGAAATGGTACATTTTTAGAGACCAATCAACTTCCAAAAATATAGAATTATGGTCTTTCCTTACCTTGGGTAATCCTAAATTCATGGATATACTAAGCCGACAATGGCTAGGTGTGGGAAATGGTGTATACAAACTATGAGGTAACACTTTTGATTTTTCCTTTTCCTAAATCAAACATTTCCTAAAACTTTAAGACATCACACTGCATATATGGCCAACAAAAGTGTTCTTACGAATTTCTAATGTTTTAAAAGCTCCAAAGTGTCCTATAAGTCCACCTTCATACTCCTCTTTAGTGAGGAATAATATTAAGGAAATCTTTGGAATACAAATCACTTTCTCCCTAAATATGAAGTTGCCATGCTTATAATATCCCATGAGACCCACAAAGCACTCTTTGTAAATTATAACAAAGTCATCATCTTGATCATACAATTCCTTTTATATAATTAACTTAGATTCAGGCATATCCACCACTATATTTGATTTTTTTGCTCGTGTTTGATTATATATAGGAATTGTTCAATGAAACTTATCCATCTTGCAGGTCCCTTGTTGAGTTTACCTTGGCTATCTAACTGTTTTAAGGCTTCATGAAAAGTATGGATTATAAATTTCTTTGAAAAATATATTATTGCCAAGTTTGTAAAGTTGTAACAAGATAATATAATTATTTATCATAAGTGGAGTAATTTAGATTACTTTGCTTTAACTTTTCACTAACGTATGCAATGGGGGTAACCTTCTTTTAATGAGACAATCCATATGCTAACATTAGTGGTATCACATTATTTCAAAAGATTTTTAAAAGTTGGGTAAAGATAAAATAGAAAAATGTGTAAAAAGATATTGTATTTGGTTAAAAGCTTTTTCTTTCTCGTTTTCCCATTTAACATAATTTTTAATAATTTCATTTAAAGGAGAAGCAATAATTGCAAAAGTTTTGGACAAACATACATAAAAGCTTGCTAGTCAATGGAAGCTTCTGACCTTAATAGGAGTCCTTGGAGTTGGCTAATCTTGGCTTGTCTTTAGTTTTTTCTTCATTTTCCTTTACTCATTTTGAGCCTACAATAAAGCCTTAAGAAAATAGTTTAATCATACAAAAGAACATTTATGTAAATTAGTATATAAACATTCATTCCTTTAGGTCTCTAAAACACTCATAAGGAATATGAGGTGATCTTTCATAATTAAGCTATATATTAGTGTATCATTGAAATATACTACTACAAACTTATCTATGAAAGGTATTAGAACATGGTTCATTAACCTCATAAAGGTACTTGACACATTTATAAGCCTGAAAGGCATAATCATCCATTCATATAAGTCTTGTTTTGTTTTAAAAGTTGTTTTCTATTCACCCCCTTTGATGTGAACCCGGTTAGGAATAAACCCCAGAACCCACAACAAAGAGTAGTTGAATGCCCCAAGATCCCTAAGTATTCAGATTTAGGATGATCTACTCAGAAACCTTGTCTTGCGGAAAAGAAAATGCAGCAAAGACCCTAAAGTAAGGTAAACGCCACAAGGATGATCAGCCTTTGATAAGTTGCAAGTCCAAATGAAGAGCTCAAGAGAGAAACTCTCACTTCTGAAATTTTCAGATTCAAATTCGTATTTCCAATTCAAAGTTGTTGTTTACATGTGTTTTCTTACTTAAGTAGACCTTTGAGCTTCTAAAAAGCTAACCTAACTCTTCAACAGCCTAGAAGCCTCCAAATTTAATGCAACAACAGCTTTTTGGCACACTTATAGATGATTAATTATTACATCAAATGGGAAAACGAAAAACACAATTTACTAAGCATGACTACTCTGAGCCCTATGGAAAATTAATCAAAATACATCAAAATAAAAAATTTAAAATATGCCTATAAAATAATGGGTGACTCTTCAGATTTTAACCTAAGCTCAAAATAGCCCATTTACACTTAAATTAAATCTAGTGATGTATTTTCTATGGGGCTTTCTCTTCAAATGATTTGCTTTTAGCCCAAATCTCCTTCATTTAATTCCTTCATCAGCCCATATCAAATTAAGAACGTGATTAGGCTTCAATTCAATCTTAGACTTTGTTTGCGCAGTCAAAATGTCTTGAATTAGCCCAATCAATGCCTTTTTCAATTTTTGGGCCCTTGACCTAGTGATTGGTCCACTTGGAATTTGCAAAGCATCCTTTGAATTATTTATTTGTGTAGGTGCTTGAGGTTGATTAAACTTCAGCTCTTGGTTCTCATCACCCTTCCTTTATTCGAATTTGATTATTACCACTTTTGAGCTATATTTTTGAAAGTATATTAGATCCATAAAGTTCATCTAACACATTATCTAGTATAGGAATGCTATGCTATATTTGATAGTTACATTGTTGATAACGCTACAATCATATGAGCTTTCTTTATAACAAATAGGCACGAAACAAGAGCTCATACTTAGTCTTACCCATTCATATGAGCTTCTACTTGTGCTTTGACCTCCTTAGTTTCTTTCAAATTGGCTTTATAGGCTTATTTATTTAGGTAGGTTGAGCCTAAAATGAGGTCTATACCTATCAATGATGGTATTTTGAGTGGTGTGTCTTTAAAAAGTTCATTGAAATCTTTCAAAATTTCATCCAAGCCAAAGTTAGTAGAGGGAGAAGATGAATTAGAAGATAGGCATAAATCCTTAGGAAAAATAAGATATAATGGTTTTTGAGATAAGATTACTTGATTTACTTTCCTTTTTTTTATTTTTCTCTTTTTAGGAAGGTCTCCAATTGGGCCATGAATGGGGATCCAACACATGAAAAGAAAACTCAAGAAAAAAGTCCACCACATGAAGAAAAAGCTTGAAGAAAAAAGTCCCATGTCACTTAAAAAGCCTTTTCAAGGCTATTTTTGATTTGGAATTTTTTTTAACACTAGTTGTAACATTTTATTTTTAGTCCTACATCTCTTAGGATAAATATGCAAGTCATTTATATACATAACCTCTTGCTCCATGTAAAACTCATTTTTAAATTGAATAAGATTTTATTTTCTTATAAATACTCTCTTGTTCTTCAAAGGTCATAACGAGAGTAATTTTCTCCCAAGTTCTTCTTTAGAAAACCTTCCTTGAAAGAAAAGAACTAATTTTCTTTTAGAAACGTGGTGAAAGGTTAAGAATTTTCAATCTCCCATTGGAGTTTCTGCTACAAGGACGGAAGGAGAGTTCATCATTTGGCATTAGGTGTTTGGGTTTTATGATTTTCAAGAGATAAGTTCTTGATCTTTTTTTCCTCTTGTCTTGATTCTTAATTATTTTGAGTATTTTATTTCTTTGTTTCTTTATATGTGCCAACATATTTTTGTTGTTAATTGATTCAATTCATTTGTTTCTTTTTATTGAATCAATTTAATGTTGTTTATAAGGATTTTATGATATGTTTTCTCTTGTGTTTCCTTGTTTGTTAGGTTAGGTCACTTACTTGATATAGTCTAGCTTGAATTTTTTTAAATCTTCCAAGTTTGTTTAGATTATTTACATGTTCCTAATTCCATTAGAAGTATACTAGATTTTTGTTTTAAAATTTTCTCTTATCAAACACATGAATCAAAACTATCTTATGTATCTCTTCTTGTTTGAGTTCTTCATTTTCTAGTAGATTATTAGCAAATTTCTTGTATCATTTCCTTGTTGTTGGAGCTATAGGCTGAAACATATATATATATATATATATATATATATATATATATATATATATACAATTTTTT